>JGI24158J21664_10009031_pt1 | contig 13303 bp, 10 predicted proteins | sample Ectturendosymbi3_FD_21664 | JGI IMG/M metagenome (IMG submission 21664) | reverse complement strand
TTTTAAAAGTTTTGATAGTGAAGTTCCAAGCTTCTACTTTGGATCAATGCCATCATTTGCTCATAAACCTGTCTTGCATAAGCGCTAGTAAACNTCTCAATGCCCAGTATTGCACTTGAGCAAGAAGTCATCGCGGCCTATATTACGACTGCGCTTGTCATGCTGTATTTACACGCGTCTGATGTGCACCAACACATGTTCATCCATAGCCGAGCAGCGAGTTTGCTCTGAGGCACTGACTTCCGAAGTAGGCCTTCTACAAAACTTTCGCGCACATAAGAAGTGGATCCCGCTGTCTATAGAAAAGAAATCCTTTCTCAGCAAAGAATCAGACACTGAGATCTTACAGAGTATGTATTTCGCCTACGAAGTAGGCATTATCAGCTATTATTCCAACAAAATCCATATATAGAATGGATCCCGCTGTCAGCTAATTTTTGAGCGATTAATTCACGTATGTAGTTGGCAACCGTAAACGCTAGAGTCTTTCAACGCGTTTGAAAAATGTGTAGATTTTTGATAATCCGTAAGATCTTTTGGTTACCTTCAACCTATTCCGTAATTTGTTTATATTCTTTGATGAGACTTTGCTAACCTGAACTGACTTCATTGAAATATAAGATGGAATTAAACTGCAAACACAATCGTAAAAGATACCTTAGCAATGCACGTAATTAAATTTGTACAAATCACGGGCTTCTCGATAATACAATAACTTGTCTGCGGAATTTGAAGCCTTGTGGGAAAAAATTCAAAATAGTTCCATTTCAGTCACATGCGCTTTGCCAGCAAGAGAGATTGCAAGCTCAGGAATGGATATTAGGGAAGGATAACAAGTCAGTCACCTCGAGCCTCTCTTTTTCAGAGATACCGTGCCCCCTTTTGAGAGCTTTGCACCATTGTTTAGTTAAAAAAGTTATGTACCACTCTGGAGCCACATTTAAAGAAGCTCTGAAACAAGTCACGTTTTTCAAAATAAAGCAAAACTTACAGGAAAATGTGCCATGGGAGGCAGCTTTTAATTGTGTAGCTGCAAAACTTAAAAAATTTATTTGAAATGTGAATTAAATTTGACTCTTTTATCCACGTAATCCCACATCTACCTTTCGCAATGGCGATGTTTTGGGGCCCCTTTATGAGAGCTTGCCCTTAATTTTAATATCCCACTCCCCTCCTGTGCAAGTTATCTCAATATCTGTAAGTAATGGAAGTGTCAATTCCCTCAGCATTTGCAAAATAAAAAGCATCTTGCTACGTACGTTAGATTTTGATCCTGATTCTTCTCGTTGCATTTAAATGATTTCAAATAATTTACTGAAGGATAGGGTGGCAATCAACATTAGATGAAGTTTCAAACACTGAGCTTATAAACAGCAGGTCGGAGTCTAATATCTTGAAAAGACTGAATTTTTACTTGCCGGCAAGGTAAAGGGAAATCATTGATGAAAACGTTAAGGCTCCACATAACTGTGATTGAACCGTCACAGTACATGTCATCACAAATAAATATCTAGAACAGTGCTTCTCAAACGGGAGCCACTTGGCTCACTAAGGGAGGAATTTTTAATCCCTGGGAGGAAATTTGGTCCAGGGAGGAATCGGGGAGGCAAAGCTGTGGAAAAAAATCATAAGTGTTGATTCCTATTAGTTTATTCAACACATAAAAACTGCACAGCGAGGTTAGTATAGATGGGATTGTCTAAACTAAAGTACGCAAGCACAAGCTGCTTCATCATCATCGTTTGAGCCAGTTATTTCGCCATTCTTGAGGAGTCGTAGCGTTTGCCGTTGCTGGTAGCAAGGGTAAAGCTGCGATTTCCAACTAGTTCCATGATCAAGCGAACCATGCATCTGCCAGGTAGAAATCCCAGTAACTTGTAGGTACAAGCTCCTTTAACTGCAGTGACTGATATTATAACTACAGTGACTGATACGAAATTTTTGCTTTTATTATTTGTGATCTTTGTTGGGAGGAATTGACAGAGTTTGGGTTTGTAAGGGAAGAATGTGAAAAAAACTTTGAGAACCACTGATCTAGAATGAATGCTATCGTTGCTAAGCAGTGACTACGGCGCAGTGAAGAAGACTTTGAAAATGAATCGCTTCTTAGCCAAACTTTGAGCTTCAAGACACATAAAAGTTCATATCACCGCCATATTCACGCATGTAATTTAAAAACTGCAAAAACAAAAATCTACGATATTGATTTAAGGCTACGCTGGTACTGGAAATAAGGATAGGTTGCATTTGTAACATCCACGGTTATCAGGGAATTTGCGATGGTCTTGAAATGAAGGTTACATAACCATAAGGTGGGATACAGCAAGCTGGTGCGCTAAAAACAGCTGCGAAAAGCGTTACTCCAGTTGTTTTTATCTGCGGTTATTGATGATTACAAAAGGTCCGATACAAGTTTCTATTCGACTAAAAGCTGAAGCAGGATGGGTTCCTTGAGGCAGTTTCGTTGATTTGCACTGAAGTATTTCTTTGGCTTATATTTCAAATATTTTAATAAACTGCAAGCTTTACAATAGGGGTGGCATTGCCACGTTGCCCCCCCCCCTACGCGCCTTGTGGCAAGCGTATTCTGATTGCGGGCTACAGACCAGCGCAGGAATTCGTGATTGAGCGAAGTTCATGAGCACATCGATTCGGTAATTCAAATTGACCAACACAATTTACAACAATGATGACAATTCAGTTTACCTAGGAAATCTGTACACTGTGTCTACAGATAATCCAGTGATAATGTTCATTTTTCTCATTTATTTCATGGTTTTATGCTGGGGAAATGTTTCCAACAGTAAAGTAACATGAAATTTGTATAACTACATTACTTTTTATCACAGAATGTTTGGGGGTCAAAATATATTATGTCCCCCCTGTCAAAAAGTTGGGAGGGATATAACCCCCGTCCCTCCCATGATCTCGGTCCCTGCCCCGTTTTGTTTTTTGATGTGAGAACCCGGGTGTGCGCTTATGCAGTCACACACCCACGCTTGCAATATGTGCATCATTTCGAGGGCGGTTTGTTCACAACGGCTCACACAAGCCCGTATATATTCTGTCCCCCCAGTAGTTGTACGTATAACACCCACATAATAAAAAGACTAAATTGTTTTTGCGTACTTCATGCGCAATCTCAATTATTGTGTAGTAGCAAGTTTCGAACACTCAACCCTGGTTGTCCGCTATCCCAGCCGCACACCTTCTCTGCTAACCTGTTATTCGTGGAAACATTCGCGCAGCCTGATGTTTCTGCAGTTGTAAACTGCCCTGTGGCAGTGTTGAGTTTGTTTTGTTCCACTGTTTTAATGCGCAGCCTTATATTTTCGCAGTCACAAACAGCCCTGACGTAGCACTGAGTGTGTCGTACTCCCCCGTAATAACGCGTTTCCCGATATTATTGCAGTTGTGCACTGCTCTGTCTGCTCCGGTCTTCTAGCTTGGAGCGCTGATAACTTGTGTTCATTACAGTAACATATTGTACAGTAACGAGTAAGGAGAGTGCATTTGGAATAATATGCATGTTGTGTCAACAAATTTCGCCAAAAATGTTGGTTTGCAAACGTGAATATGACGTCATATCATGATGCCACAGTAACAATGACCACCACACGCCACTGCTCAATACTAGAATTTTTCAGGGGACATACAGTCAAGCAGTCGCCCCGGGCTTCACCAGACCTCTGCAGGCCACTGGCTGGAATTCGACATTTTTGTAAATGATAAGTATTAGCATCCCCTGGCATTTGACATTTCGTATTTGTTACGCAACCTTCCGATCTCAATTTGGAACCCTCAAAATGCTGCGCCCTGGGGCAGATGTCCCGTCTTAGTTACGACACTGGTGTTATGTCTCCGCATTGTCATTACTGAACCGTCGTTTTTCATAAAAATTTAATGCCATGAACAAATATTATTTTTGCAAAATCAGCGGCTTCAACCTAAAAAAGCAGAGTTTTAACTTGAATTGCTTCTTAGACAGCGTTTGAGCTTCAAGGGGTATGTATGTCATCGTCAGTGGTGGAGGAAACTTTTACAAAGAGGGGAGGCACATGTGCGCGCCAAAAAAAAACAAATATTTTTCGTTAAGCGATTCACTTTAACAATGATCAATACTAATTGTGTTGCTTAAAGCAAAAAATCGAAATTTAAAAGTGTGGGGCCTAAGCTCGTGTGACTCCGGGTTCGCCATTCTTGGTCATCGCCATATTTAAGCATTCAACTTTAGAATTTCAAAAACCAAAAACGAACAAATTTGATATTTGGATACGAAATATGGTCGCCACTGTAACCAACAAGATATTTTATTTGTAGCATGCCAGAGTTTTCGGAAAGAAAATTTTGCGGTTCGCATTTACAGAAAGGTTGGGAGCCACTGCTATAAAAAAAGTTTGAATGATCGTAGACAATTTGTAAGCCATACGCTTTCGATAAGCTTCTAAAACTGAAGACCAGGCTCGTAACTAGGGGGCGAAGCCCCCCTTAGAAAATGTTTTGCCCCTGCTGGAAAAATGTGTTGGACATATAAGCATTGGACATAGTTAAAAAAGTTTGCGCCCCTCTCAAAAAATTCTTCGCTCACCCTAGTGTCCCAAGCTGGTTACGGGGCTGAGTAAGACAGCTTCCTTACGGAGTTTCATTGATTTGTACTGTGGTCTCTCTTTGGGTTATTCATCAAAGGCATGTTCAATTTGAAAATGTTTGCAACTTTATAAAATTGTGATGAATACTTACTCCAGTTGCAGTCAATGGCTACGTGCCTGAACACTCATAAATCTGATTAATGCACTCAATGATTTACTGCCTGATCACTGGTTGTTGAAACTTTCTTACTTGAAAACGCATAGCCTCTTGTTTTTCGTCCGCACTTTGACGTCGTTATGCCGAACTGCGTACTTCCTGGTGATGATCGAAACCCTTTTGTTTTGTGAACTTGAGCAACTCCTCCAAACTCTGCATTATGAAATACACGACACAGAGATTTTGTGTGATTTGGAGATAAACGTCCAGTCATTTCATGACTTTAGCTTCTGTTCTCATTGAAATTGTAGAAACGGCGTTGTCCTTTGGTTTGGAAGCACGAAAGCGTCGTAGATTAGAAGTGACAACCTTTCATTTTCACAGTTTAGATTTATCTATGAAATCATCGTAACCGTCGCAAAAGTCTTTACATCTGGGGTGGGCAACATTGTTTGTCGGTGGGCCATATAACCAACTTCAGACATCTAGCTGGGCCACACGAAAAATTTAGCTTTTTAACATAAACTGTCGTATTAGGATTTTCATGCATGATGGGGAAAAATCAGAGTGTCGGCAAAGGCCACACTAAATGGCTTGGCGGGCTGGGTTGTGGTCCGCGGGCCGCCTGTTGCACACCCCTGCTTTACATTGTAACTTAATTTATTTAGTGAATAGCATACACTACATTTGCTTGGTTTTCAGAAAAATCTACTCTTAGTGAACCAGGAACAACCCACAAACTTAATTCTTTACCTGAAACAATCCCAGCGTGCATTGCAGCCAGACACGCAGGTCCATCTCCATAAATTTCAGTGCCACACAACTCGTGCGTTTCTCTCCAGCATCCAGCGGGGCATATGACCGCGTTTATCGAATATCGAAGCTCAGAAAATTTAAGGAAACACGTCCCTTCAAAACACAAGAAGTCGTTAAAAACTCATACTGAAACTTTTAGTGTAGTGTAGGAATTCCAGCAAAACAATGAGCAAATTCGACGTTCACGTTTGTAACAGATTTGACTTCGCTTCTATTTAAAATTCCATCAACACCTTACCAATTTCACAAGAATTACAGTACTATAGCTAACGTTCATATGCAAAAACAATCGTAGGGGCTTCATAAATTCGAGCTGCAGTATATTTACAGTAAATGTGCAGTTGAAACTATAAGAAGCTTTCACTGCATTTTTTAAAAAGCTCCGGTGGAATGAATACATTTGTTGCATAAAAATGAAAGATCGCGGTGGCTGTGATACAAACCGCACCAAATAAATTTGAATATGAAAAATTTTGTTTTTCAGATCTGTATAGCTCTATCTTTTATGGATGTGTTTTCCTTATTTAAACGAATGGACCAAAGATTTGTAAAATAAATCAACTTTAATTTACAAAATGAAGTTAGCAAGAAGCTACTTTTTGCTGCGTCTTTTTAGTCTGGTTCTTGCATCGGAAAGTAGTTTGAAAGTTCAGTTTGTTNGAATTGTCGTCTTTTAGTTTCGATTTTTCAACATTTTCCAGGAGAAAGTAAAGGCCTTGCTCTTGATCAGTGGTTCTTTACCTTTTCTCTACCACGCCTCCCTCAAGTAATGGTCCTTTGCTTCAAGCCCCCCTAACTTTAAATATGTTTTGAAAGCAATGTACTTATTGTTAAATTTATTGATCAAACTTNATATGTTGTATAGGTTGTATAGTGCGTAAGGACTCGCGCCCCCCAGAAATGTACTGATGTACCCCTGGGGAGGCGCGCCCACTTTCATCCCAAAAATCTGAATTAATTTTTTTGCAGTTTACATCAGGAATTTGAGCTAATATAGTTAAAATAGTAAATAACTGCCGTGTTGCAACTACAAAATAATGAACACATCATAGGATTTGCATAGGTTTGAGTGGATATACTGTTTTCGTAAAATTATTCCCAATGAGGTGTGTACTCCCCATGTTGGCCAATGTGTTCGCCAACGCCCTGCGTAAATGGGAGGTGCATTATAAATGACAAACATAATATTTCCCAGGTGTACATTTATGATTCCAACGGCGCAAAGATTTCAAACATGCACTGAGAACTTACAGTACATGCATTGACTACAATTTCAATATGGATTGACTACTACCGTAAATGATTGTGGGCTAAGAACGTGCATTAGAAACTAACTGATAATAAATGTTTTCCTACGGAAAAGTACGAATCAAACTAAAAATGATTAGGAAAACGCTCTTGCGATGGGAGGGCCTGAGCGGGAAGCACGCAAAGCTTTAAGCGTTGGATAGCAAGCAACAATTGAGATCATCCATGAATAACCCCTTTCGTCACAACGAGGCATGAGGAGCATCAACAGTACAATCAACTCTTGACCGCCTGACATCAAAACCACTCATTGAGATCATTTTATATAAGAGCTTGTTCTGGCCATGTTTAATAAAGGTGCAATTCTTAGTGCACTTTCCGTTCGTGGTGCATCGCGCATTCGATGCCCAAGATACACAATGCCTTCAGTAGCTTGGAAGAAGTACAAACCTTCGAGGGAATGAACGGTGTTGCTTGCAAAAAGGAATGAGAAAATAATCTCAGCCAGCATGATGATTGTCACAACTTTATGATAATTCCACTAAACTATTGGTAAGGTGCTTATGATCTGCTATGAAACAGTTTTATGTGTTCAATAAAATGATTCATATATTGTTCGGTTTGTCAATATTGCTTTGCCTTTCCACTTTCAAATCGTAAAATTTTGCTCATTTTACAACATATCAGTGAATTTGAGAGCTATGAAAATTCTTTGTATTGCACTTTTGTCGCCCAGACTGAAAATAAACATTACTTTTGCTGGTCTTGGTAGGCTTAAGCCTAAGGCCTCAAGATCCAAGTGGGCTTCCAGCAAACTATGGCACGCATAGAAACGATTGGCGGTATAAGATCAGCTCGATAAATATTCGCCAACCTGGCGTGTTTGCAGGATACCGCTAGCCCTACACACACCTTTTATCTGCAGTGTAACCTTAAGCTTTGGTCATGTTCATATTAAGCACGAACAACCGCAAGTGTTTGTCTGATTCACACGTAACTATCCGTAGGCCGTCTATTCAGTAAACACAACCAACGGAGCTGTATCACGACGCTGTAGCCTACATGTTGTTTGACTACTCTTGACCAACGGTCGATAGTCTGGGCCTCCAGAAAACTATGTGGGCCTCCAGCAAACTATGGCACACATAGAAACGATTGGTGGTATGAGATCAGTTCGATAAATATTCGTCAACACGGCATATGTTTAACCATTCATGAAATTTAGTTTCATTCACTTAATCAGATTTCGTGTCGACAACGCCAGTGTCTTCTAACGGCTTCCATGAATGTCAGCATGATCCGATGATCAAGAGTAGTCAAACAACATGTAGGCTACAGCGTCGTGAGTCAGGTCCGTTGGCTGTGTTTGCTGAATAGACGGCCTACGGATAGTTACGTGTGAATCAGACAAGCACTTGTGGTTGTTCGTGCTTAATATGAACATGACCAAAGCTTATAAGGTTAAACTGCAGATAAACGGTCAGGCCCGTAGCCAGGTTTTAAGTTTCGCTGGGGCAAAATACATTTTCAGGGGGCAAGATTTTTGTTTTTATCATATATTTAAAATAAATTTTCTTGTTCACAACACAATTTGGGGGGCGCAAAAAGTATTTGGGGGGAACTGCCCTCGAATTCCCCTCCGTGGCTACGGGCCTGTGATGGACCACGAAATAACCAAACAGTAACATTCACTCGGAGAGACAGAGATTTTACTCATGAAGAAGACACCTTCGTGTTTGCAGCAGTACAGCACGAGTACAATGACTGTATTTGACCCAATGGTTTGTAATGTCGTGGCATAACAGAAAGTTAAAGCATATATTTCAAACGTTACAGCTCTGTCACCGATGTCCATAGAAGGTTGATGCAAATCTACGAATGACGTCACAAAAAGCGACACCAACAGGACCCTAGGAACCTCGTTGTGGATTTTACAATTACAAAAGAACCGTGTTAAAACGTTTGCAAAGTGGCAGTAGGGGTATGTAAGTTTTCATGACGATACTACTGCTTCAGGGTGCTTTTGCTAAATATAAATTAAGCCTATAACCTCACATACAGGCCCGTAACCAGCTTGGGACACCAGGAGCGGCGAAGAGTTTTCTGAGAGAGCCCAAATTTTTTGAACTATTTCCAGTAGTTTTAAATGATGTCGAACACATTTTTCCAGGGGTGGAATATTCTTTGGGGGGCTTGGCTCCCCCTGTGGGCTAGCAATATCCTACAACAAAAACATAATAAAATACAACATTATATAGGCCTACCTTCTGATAACAAAATGAATGACTGACATGTTAAGAACTCCTGACCTCGAAACAAAAACATTTCTGTACTATAGAGACTGATATATTTTGAGAAGTTTGATTCAAAGTAGGATGTCACTGCAGTCAAGGTGTAACAATTACTAATATCCACGACGTCTTCTGAGCCTTAGCAGTACGATAGTTTTGTTAGTGTTTTTATGATATAAAGTTCGATTCGTTTTTAGTTGTGGTTTTTATCATTTTTCCATTTTTATTTTCTTCAACAATGTCATTCAGATTTGCTATTGAGTGCTTGTGCAAGAATCTTGCAACAAGACTGTACTGCTCAGCACATGTTAAACAAAATCAAAGATTTTGGTTACCTTGAACTACAAGCAAAGGTTACCTTGCTTAGCAACTATACAGAACTCTACAACAATAAGACAAAGGGTAAGGAAATATCAAGAAAATGACAATGGTGTTTGGGTCTGATGCTTTAGAATTTTAAATCGGTGGTTTTTTTCCCACACCGGGGACCTCAAATCGCTTTGCTCAGTGGTTCTTAACCTTTTTTTCTACCACACCTCCCTTAAAGTAATTGTCCTTTGTTTCAAGCACCACTGACTTTAAAAACGCTGTAAAAACAAATGTATTATTGGTAATTTTTTTATTGCTCGCATGCAATGCGACGGACTTATTTATCGACAGTTGGTGGCAGTGGCGTTCGCAGAAAATTTTCATGGGGGGTTCATTCAGTGGCATATGGTGGCCTTTGCATTTGGTGTGCGTTGTTTGTGACGTCAAAATTTGACGTCATATTCATGTTTCCAACGAACGTTTTGGCGAAGTTAGTTAACATAATATGCATATTCTTTTACAAGCAATCCCCTTGTTTTCTGTGTCATTGCACTGAATATAAACAATCAGCGCTCGAGCTTGGGATATGGGAGGAAAATAAACTCAACGCTACGACACAATAGTTCATAACTCCAAAAATAACAGGCTGCGTATTAAAACAGGGGAGTAAAACACACTCATCACTACGTCTGAGCAATTTGCAACTGCGAAATGAGGCTGCACTAATGTCTTGTCGAATACGAGTAATGGAGCATAAAAAGTGTGCGGCTGAACTGCCTGATGCACACCACGGTTTGCAAGATCCAGTGCCGGATCAAACATGCGTAGTGGAGGAAACGTCTGCAAAAAGTGGTGAGATGATTTTTGGATGCAGACAATAACCCAGATTCCCACCAAAACCTACTTGTTACTTTTTGGCCCATTTACCATGTTCCTTGAAATTTGCATGCAAATTCATTCCGTGGTAATTGCATTAAATCGACAAATTAATAACCAACAGAATGCGAAAAAAATGCATTGGTATGTAAGTCATCTGATTTACTTGAGTTTAACCAAACCCACAATGCAGCAACGCTTTCATCCAAGTGTGAAACATTTGCTTTGCAGATACATCACACCTACGTAGTTTTGTTGGACATTCTTTTCCTGTTGAAGGTGAAACTTGGTACTTTTTTGTCAATCCACCGTTGTGCATTTTGACTTAATCTCAAATATATTTTTGTGTCGTTATGCAAGTAGAACTCTTAGAATGACTCTTTTGACATGGTGCAGAGTTATAAGTTGGGCCAGGCTTTTCGGGTCGGGCCGGGCTCGGGCTCAAGTTTGTCGAAATATTTCGGGCCTGCGTAGAAAACTTTTTTATAACATTCAGAGTAACGACTTTTTTCTTTCGTGACGTAGATTTGTTGTACTCGCTGTGGTGGCTTCTGTGAGTGAAGTGATTGTGATTTTTCTTCCGCTAATTCTGTTTGCAAACACAGCTGCGTTCTTTTATTCTCTGCTGGGATTAGTCTCACACTGTTTTTGAGAAGGCAACAGCGGTGAAGAAATTAGCACGCAATGGCGTTGCGTCGAAAATATCAATCACTCACGCGATTCTTAGCTTGTTTCAAAGAAGCCTATAAGCCGGCTTTTCATATCTGTAGAGCTCCTGAAGAGTTTCTTTTATGCCTGTGGCGCCATCGTAGTGTGCTTGTTTAAGCCAATGTTTTGGTCAAGATGGTTGCTATTTTCGGTGTGATAAACCGTGTACCTGCAACTACACCTGCACACAACGTTTTTTGTTACTCCAAAGTTGCGCATATCTTAACCCCCTCGGTAAATTTGGTTTTCGAGCCTAAAGCGGGCTTCTAAAATATATGTCGGGCTCAAGCCGGGTTCGGGCTCGGGCCGGGTTCAGGCTTCAAAATGAGGACCTTTTACAACTCTGTGTAGGTATGTAGGCAGGGGCCAACAAAGGGAGATTGAAAAAACACATCCTCCACCCACCAGCAGTAAATAAAAATTGAAATCATTTTGTGAAGTAGGGTACGCTAATTTTAGTCCAAATGTTTTGCTGCTGGTAAGAGTATATCAGTGAAGATTTTGGTAAGGGTGGGACTGTATGCATGATGCTCAGAAACATTAAAAAGATTTGTTGCCTTTTCAAAAAACGGAAATATGCAAGAAAAATATTTATTGTCTTTGTAACGTAAAGCAACTTGAACAAGAAATCAAATCGCGCTGTAACCCACACTTCTTATAATGTGCATAAAAACTGAAGCGTTTTACTGTGAGAGTGATATGCACGTGCGACCAATGCGATTCAGCATTTTGTTCACTCCAACTGTCAGTTCTGATAAACCCAAATGATGTGTTCTGCTATACTGTTGTGCTTGTTTACATCCTAATACGATATTAATGGAAGCAGGCTGAACGAGAGTAACGTGTCCAGCAACAAATTTACGTATATTAATATGTAAATCATCTGCAAGGACATAGCAAAGCGTGATAAGTGTTGCTCTCAAAAACATCTCTAGAAATAAGATTGGGGATCTCTAATATAAAACGTCACTTCTGCATCGACCCGGTGACTATATTGGTTTCACATCAAGCTGTCCCCCCACATTTTACAACAAAATTGCGCCCATGCTCATGAGGCAAAAGCACTGCTGGAACTATTTTGCCTTCCACTTTTGGCTTAAAGCAAAATAGCTAGCTCCAATAGTTATTTTGCCTCATGAGGTAAAATAGTCTACATGATTTTACATTGACGGATCAGGACTGGATCGGATGCAATTTTTGCAGATCAGGATTGGACTCGGACTGAAAAATTTGTCAGTCTGTTTATCTCTGCTTGTTACCAGTGCCGGATTAAGGTAGCGCGGGGCCTTAAGTTTAAAAAACATCTCAACACCTGCTAAATCATGAAGTGTGTGGGCAAGGCAACCGTGTTACTATATAGCTTTACTCTCTGCATGCTATCTCCAGTTTGCATCGTGACATGACAGTCTGAGTGTATCGTGCTGACCGCCAGTATTGGCAGATGGTTGTGAACTAAATCTGCTAAATGTTACAAAAATTGCTATTTCTGCTAAAAGTCTTGACACAATTTTTCAGCGAAAATCTGCTAAGAGCAGTAAAATTCTGTTGAAAATCTGTTATTTGAACATAATTAAAAGAAACCTATAAAGTTATACAAATATATTAATTTTTCGTCTTGCACTCTCTCTCAATAGGCATTATATGGGCTGAAAATGTCGGACTTGGCCAACGCACTTTTCGGCCCACAATTTTCTTTCATTCAACATTTTGAGCAACGTAATTGCAGCTTACCTCATATTTTGTATGACACACAGTTCTTGACGTGTTTTTTCTGCAAAAGTAAAATTTAATCTACTGTGTTTATTTTATTTCCAACTGTTGTTTTTCAACATTTATCAAAAAGTGATAACCGGGGGTGATTGACTAAATGACCGCCATGGTCCTTCCTTCACCAATCCTGTGACACAGTCACACTCTTTGTCCACATTGATCAGTTATTATGCCATTGTGTTTTCATTTATTCTAATATTCACTGACAACTGGTTTCCTTTGTGCATGACGACTCTTTTTATTGTTTCTGTTCATTATCTGAGTCATATGGAACAATAAACCAATCAATCAATAATCCGAAACCTATGTGGATTGCTGCACGTAAACAGTTGTTGGATGCAAGGTGACACCCACTTGGATTATTTCTGATTGTGACTGGACAATATCAAAACAAATATTGAGCATATAGTATTGAAAAACCTTTGGCCTGATCCTAAAAAACCTTTGGCCAAAAAACCTTTGGCCTTACCAAGTTTTGCTTCTACCGTAACGGTGCCAAACACAGCCATGGACGTCGAAAAGATTTTTTCCAGGGGGGG
>JGI24158J21664_10009030_pt1 | contig 13303 bp, 7 predicted proteins | sample Ectturendosymbi3_FD_21664 | JGI IMG/M metagenome (IMG submission 21664) | reverse complement strand
ATTTTGTGACGTCACAAACAGCGCACACCAAATACAAATGACTACCCTATGCCGCTGAATGAAACCCCCCCATGAAAAGTTTCTGCGTACGCCACTGCTAGGGAATCCAGATGTGGATGTCTACTGTATACCAAAATCCGAATTAATTATTAACCACAAAGCACTATGAAAAACGAAAAAACACATTAAGAGAGAAATAAGCTAAGTAGGGGCTTGATTTTTACATACAGTATTTAGCCTGCCAGGAACACGGTTCGTGCCACTGTCAGTTGCGCCACTGCCTCTGAGCTTGTTTACTGCACAGTACATCGATTTCACTTGTCTCTGGATAGCATCATCATCCTTCAGTGAAGCATTTAGCAATACACCATGATCTTTGGCTTGGTCAAAAATTGTATTTGTACACCATTCACAAAAACATTTTAAGGAGCAGGTTGTTCATACTTTTCAGGATAAAAAAGTACACCAAATGTTTTGTTGCAGTTGCAGTACAAGCGATTTCGTTTTCAGCAGCTGAGCATAATCACGACAGATAGTCCGATGACTATCTGTGACTACACTACGCTAGGTTATATATTGCAAAAATGTACAGAATCTCACAGTAAAAATACAGCCATGACATGTTGCAATATTACGTAGTATATGTCTGTGCAGTAGTAATAGTATAGCCATCTCCAATCTCGTTCTCCAACATTGCCTTGGTACACAACAACAATCAAATTTGCCTGCATTTTTGGTCACTTTCAAGTCTTCACAATAGTAAAGATTTGTTTCACTATTAAGTTGTGACTTACTCGCAAAATAACATTTCACATGAGAAGTTTTTACTTGTTTCTAAGTTTTGCGTTGACACATGCAACATGATTAAACATTCTCCGAAACAAGAGTTCTTGTAGTAATAACTAGCAGAGGTAGGGTTGCCAGATTTTTTCCAAAGCTTACGGCCAAAGCCAAAACAAAAATGGCCAAAATGACCATTTTTGCTAAGTTTCAACATTTTGCATATATCGAAGAACGGGTTGTTGAAAAATTTTTGCCGTTAGGAGAATCCGATTTTGCCGTTAGGAGAATTAGGGTCATTTTGCCGTTCTTCGATATATAGGGTCATTTTGCCGTTAGGAGAATCCGATTAGGAGAATGCCGTTAGGAGAATGCCGTTAGGAGAATCCGATTGTTTGCATTGGTCAAATGACAAGGACGATACACTTGGATTAGCGTAAGGTCCTTGTTACATGACCTGAAACCCTAAACCAAAAACCTAAAACCAAAACCTTCTGTAAAACCAAAACCAAACCCAAAACCTAAACTCAAAACTTATACCAAAACTTAGACCCAAAACCTAAACCTTTAACCTAAACCCAAAAATCAAACCTAATCCCAAAACCTAAACCTAAAAGTTGAATCTAAAGCCTAGACCCGAAACCTAATCCGTTAACCTAAACCCTAAAGGTAAACCCTAAACTGAAACTTAAACATACACCCTAAACACAAACCCTCAACTCTTTGAAAAAGTTCATTAAAAGTACTCCTATCAAAGTTGTAACCCCCGCAAGCCATTGTATGCCACATGAAATGGTGAGAGCAGAACCAAGGAGCAATCGCACAGCAGGCATCGACACTAACCACTCAACTACGTTCACGTTGCTACTAGAACTCAACGTTATATGTGAACAAAGGTGGATACAGTTCGAATTGCAAAATAGTCCCAGCAGAGTTTTTGCATTTGATGGCAAAATATACTCTACCATTTATCAAACCTGTGAAATCGGATCACGACTAAAATTTTTGATATTTTCAGAATAATCACATTAAAACAACAAAAATTTTCTCAGTCCGATCCAGTCCTGATCCGACAATTTTCAAAAAAACTGCAGTCCGATCCAGTCCTGATCCGGCCAAAATTGGCTTCAGTCCTGATCCAGTCCGATCCAGTCCTGATCCTTGCTCATCTCTGGTATGTCCTCCTATACGTACGGCCTGTGAGTGTGGCGCAGAAGAACAAACCGTCGACCATGTTGTCCTCCAATGTCCAATCCATCGACGTCCTCATGAACTGCACGGCCTGACGGTTCTGGACGATGAGGCAATCGATTGGCTGCTCAAGCTCAACACCTGCCCCGAGATCTAGTGCGGCCAAGCAGTGGACTGTGACAACTCCCTCAAACGACGAAGACTGAAGATGCCGAGCACGCCCTTCACATAAAATAATTCCAGGCACTGGTGTTTGTTTCGCCTCAAGATGTTACACAACCGTTCGAGAACTTTGTGGCCTCGTTCAGTGATGAAGATGTGCAGAGCCTGCGGAATACTTTGACTATTTCATGACAAGTTGGATTGGAGCAGGGCGCGCCTCTGGAGTCGTCGTCAACCACTATCCGGTGTTGGAATGTCTTCCACCGAGTCCAACATGACCTTCTACGAACGAACAACAGCATTAAAGGATGGCACAATGCGTTCAGCAAGCGAGTCTCAATGTCCCATCCGACCCTTCGCAGACTCGTCAAGAAATTATGCAGGAACAAGGTTCCAACGAAATAGTAATTGAGCAACTGAATGTTGGAAATGTTGGCCCTCCTCCGAAAAAGGGCTGTGACGCTATCAACCAACGGCTGATAGGAAATTGTCGAACTTTATGACTCAATAAATCTTGACATAAACAATTACTAACGTCGAGCAATTGCACACAACTTGTAGATTTGTTTAAATACTGTTATTGGTAACCATGTACTGTAAATATATGAATGTGACTGAAATGAACATTTAATACGCCTTGCGTAATCCACAGATAAAATTCGTTCCATTCATAAAATTCGTTCCATGGCATGTGTGCTTTAAAATGTCGATATTGGGTTCAATAAAATTCGATAAATAGTTGATTTGATAAACTGTCGGTGGTATTAGTTGGTTCAATCAGTTGTTCATCGATATATTGTCGCACAGTGGCGTACGCAAAAAATTTTCATGGGGGTTTCATTCAGTGTCATATGGTGGTCATTTGTATTTGGTGTGGGATGTTTGTGACGTCACAATTTGACGTCATATTCATGTTTCCAAACCAAAGTTTTGGCGAAGTTTCTTGACACAATATGCATATTCTTCCACACGCACTCTCCTTATGTGTTATTGCACTGAATATAAACTACATCAGCGCTACAAGTTAAGATATCAGAGGAAAATACACTCAACGCTACGACACAGCAGTTCAAAACTACAAAAATATCACGCTTAGCGTTAAAACAGGAGAGTAAAACACGCTCATCATTGTGTCAGAGCATTTACAACTACAATTTTTGCATTAAGTCGACAAATTAACAAGAAAAAAGTATGCAGAAACAATTAATCTCCTTTTCGCAGGTAACAAAGTTTTTATAACATATCAAATTAAAGTGGGGAGGTTAACCTCAAACATACGCCTTGGCAGACAATATAAAACAATGGTTTCGGATAAAGTGAATTATCGCGGAACACAATCTTAAACATGCGTAATGGACGAAAGGTCTGCAAACTGTGGTGAGATGGTTTCTGTACGCAGACGATAACCCAGATTCTTACCGAAATGTAATTATTATTTTTTTGGCCCTTTACAATGTTCCTTGAAATTTGCCCGTGGTATTTGCATTAAATCCACAAATTAACAAGCAAAAGTATGCGAAAGTAATTAATATTCTTTCCGAAGGTAATAAAGTGTTTGTAAAATATCAAGCTCAAGGGTGGGGGTTAACCCCAACCCCCCTTGCGTACGCCTATGTTGTCGCATCACGGTGTTTGATACAGGCACACGGCTCAAACTCAGTGCGATATACCTGGAATTCATGAATAATACAAGTGCTGCTTTGCAAAGGTTTAAAATTAACTCTTCCACAACCTTTTAGGAGACTTCAATGCACACGTTGGAACGGTGCTGGTGCAACATAGTGCAAACAGTCCAAAAAGCAATCTTGGGGGTATTTGTGACATAACCCGGATTCCATTTGCTAGCAAACAAGCAAAGTATTCTGGCAAACCATCCGGCATCTTCGCGGTTAAATATCTACAACTGCTAGATCAACCAAAAATCAAAACGGTGACTTATTCACCAATGAGGACATCATTCGCAGATGGAGAGCATTTCAAACGTATCATGAAGTAGGTCACTCTCTTACCATCAGACATACAGGAGGTGCATTTAGGGGAGGAGAATACCATCATTGCAGGCGAAACCTTCCTCTTCGTAGCAGACCAAACTTTCACTCATCAACAAATTTTGTGAAATATTGGGAATGCGTCACATATACTCTTGTTTCGTCAACCTTGAAAATGCATATGACCTGGTTCCTCGTGAAAAGCTTTGGGGAGTGTTGCGGGAATACGGTGTTGACAGCTGCCTAATTACTGGTCAAGTCGTTGTATTCCTGCTCTGTTTGTGTTCCTGTCGGAGGAGTTAAATTACAACCGTTCACTGTGGTTGTACTCGTATGTCATAGTGAACCCAGTCATCACAACATACTGCTATAACGCAATATTTCAAGAAAGCTCCCTGGCTCACGTTGCTTTACTTAACCGCGGGCTACTATGCATTTGCAAGTATTCTCTTCTAAGTTAACGCTTTGTCTTGCCCTGAATTATGTCTGGAAACATGTAAACATGGACTGGACTGCTTTTCAGGCAATCAATATCTCGTCGAAAGAGTATGCTTCTCGTCATCAGTCGTTTCATTGTCAACAAATAATTCCATGTCCCATTGCGAAAAATCTGCTGCAATCTCTAGATTTACAGCATTGCCGTTCAACTTGGTGGTCCTTTTATCAAAATCACTTTCAACCTCATGCTTTTTTAAAATTTCTTCTCTAATCTGACGGCTTCCTGACTGATTTTTTTGAAGTAATTCAGTACGCACGCTTGTTTGGTGGCTTTGCTTGCCGATGCCGAATTCTATTGCCTGACAATCAAATTTACTATGATCCTAGTAATATTTTTGGTAGAGAAACGCTAAGTCGAACGGTCGTACCTAAACCACTTTAACAAAACACGCGTTTGCAACTGCCTCCATAAAAAAAGGTAATCCAATTAACGCAATGCTGCCAATGAGATTTTCAGAAAAACTCCATATCGATCAATCAAAAAAATACCAGATTTGAACATAAAGCCCCAGGTAGGAAGATGCACAGAGTGAGGTGAATCATTCTGTGATCTGGGCATCATTACGTCACAAAACATGCTAGTGAATATACAACTTTGCTAATTAACTTTTGCGTCTGTCTGAATCTTTATATCGCAGTAACATTCACTTGTTTGCATTTCTAATGCATCTGGCAGAATTTGCAATATCTGGAAGAATTTACAATAACTAAAATCTTCATTCCTACTGCCCTGCTGTAGCCAGTCTTTGAGATATGGATCTTTCAACCACTCTAATCACAAATTGCTGTGTGTACAACGGTGTCGGTTCATAACAGACCTGTTCATAACAGAACCATTAATAACAGACAACGTTTATAACGGGTCTGTTATGAACGTGGGATGTTACGAAAGTGTTCACAAAGAAATGAAAGCAGTATTATAATAGGAGGAATATCTCTTGCCCCTGGTGCAGGACGCATTTTAAGCTAAAGCATTTGAAAATCTGAAATTTTGTTAAAGGGTGATTGTTCAATTCGCTGTCCAATATCCAAATACGCAGTTCCTGGAATGCAGATAACATAAACTACTTTCTGAACAAAGCTGCTATTGCGAATAAACTGAATTATGTAGAAACAAGGAGTTCAGTTTACAACACAAATACAGTAGTTATGTAAATACTTTATTCAGTTTATTTTTCAGACGAAATACAGATCCACGTAACCTTTCTTTGAAAATACAAAACGATGCATGAATTTTCTGCTTCTCACGTATATGATCATGAATCTTGGGTAATGACTGAAAGAATACTATCCCAAATACAAACAGCAGAGATGAGGTTTTTGCGAAGAGTTCACACGACATAACACTGCGACAAAAACATGTAACACCAAAACAAGAACGAAGTAGTTCTGAGCATCTTGTGAAGATGCGTAGGCTTGAGACAAAACGTTACGGACTTCAGTATCTGTTCGAAATGGAATTCCCAATCTAACTTTGCAATTGTCGCTTTTTTCTTTTTTTTCATGCATGTGTTTGTCAGAATCTTTCTAAAGCAATTATTCGGTAAAAGAGTTCAACCCTACGTAAAAAACATCGTTCATTTCGTTATGAATGACTGAATATTTTTCGAAAAAACGCAAGTTTCGTTGTTTTTTCGTTTTATTTCCGTCATTAGCTGAACCGAAAGTACAATGTGGCGACGAAAGAATAGATGTTGTCATCAACAAAGGTCTGGTTGAAGAGCTAGGTCTGGATGGGGAGGCGAAGTACATTTATTTTGGACGATCCAGCGCCACTAACCAGTGCCGCGCCACAGAGCAAAACAATTTGTATCAACTTTCAATCAGGGCTCCTTTTTCCAATTGTGGAACACAAGTCATAGTAAGCACTTTATCTTTTTAAGTGTAATCTTAACACTATAGTTTGAATGTAATGGTTTATGGTATATACCAGTGGTTCTCAACCTTTTCGCTGAATAGAGCCAAATCCAGACTTACAACTTTGCTAGAGAGCCGCACTAAAATTTTTAACACAAGTCGATTGACACATTGTGTTTGACAGCAGAACGAAGTGTGTTGCTCAAAATATTAGGGGTTTCATTGAAAGACTGCTAAGAGCTATACAAAGGATGCTTGGGCCGCATGCGAGAAAAGTGGTTGAGAATCAGTGGCGTAGCCAGCCCAAAGTTTGGGGAGAGCCAAAAGTTTTGGGGGCCAAAATGTTTGATTTCAGGAAAATAACACTATTTTGTTTAGTATAATGCCTCTCAAAGCACAAAATGGCTATATTTTCTAAAAATTTTGGGGGAGTATGACCCATTTGGGTCATACTCCTGGGTACTCCCACGTTGAGAACCACTGGTATTTACTGTTTGTGTTGAAGGTCATACATTGCTTTAATTTCTGGGAGTGTTTGTTGTCGTTTTAATGAGAGCAGCATGTTGATGTTAGTCCACAACTACTGGAAAATCTAACTATCTGAAATATGAGTCTGAAGAGAAAGTATGTCGTCTCTCAAATGTAGGTTTTACTGTTCATCACCAATTCATAGCACTACATTCGTTAAACTAAAACATTGAAGCGATGAAGACGACTTGACAGATTTATTTTGTTTGTACACTGTTTACAACTTCGAAACCTTTGTTAGGTAACAGGCAAGCCTCACGTTTGCGCGAAGTCATTCTGTTTAAAAGTTTTTGTTCATGGGATAAGTTCAATGTAGACTGAAAACCTTTTTCGCGCACTGGACATACTTCAAGGGTAATAAGGAAGATGTAAGGTCAATGCACGTGGCATCCTGGTGTTGACTCATCTTGCACTTAAGTGTTATGATATTGATAACACTCTTCGTGGACGTTTTGAAGAAGTAGATGAAAACAACAACAGGTGCACGCAGGCCCGTAGACACGGGGAGCATTCAGGGACAGTTTTGAATATACAATAAAAACAAAAACCTTTTCTCCCTCAAACTGTATTTTGCCCCTCCAAACCGCAAGCGTGGCTACGGGCTAGGGTGCACAAATATCGTGGTGCCTCTCAATTTCGGGTTAAGCTCTTCAGCTGTAGCTTACGCGTAAACAAAGTGAAACAATCCTAGACATATATGCATCATGTGTGACGGCGCCACATAGATCAGTGGTTCCCAACCTTTTTAGTGTCGTGGTCCCTTTTGACGATTTGGTTGAAAGCTGTATATCCTCAGCTGAATCCAGTTAAAACCCTGTTCAGGGACATGTGGCTTAATCTGCCGAAAGCAGTTCTTAAATTAATTTTATCGTTACTTAGAATTAATGTTTGTTGCTGATTCTTTCAGTAACTGCATTTTTTATGCTCTGTCGAGCAGCCATATCGAAACCTGCGTAAGTTATGTTTTTTTTTCAAGTTATGGGGGTAAATGCCCAATCTGGCCCTGCTTTCTGGACTTGTAATAAAAGGATTTGCGCAATTCGGCCTTTGGTAACTGTCTCGGCCCATAGATACCTGTAGAATAACAAAAGGATACATGACCACTTCAGGCATCATGGGTACATCACGTGTAACAATGGCGCATGTAATAGCACTAGTATAGGCTACAGCAACTTGTTTGTGACCTAAATCATGTGGACATTTTGAGTTGAGGACCTTTTGTGGTTAAAAAGCAGTGATGTAGTTGAGACCGTAACCTTCGAGACCGAGACCTCATATAAAATTCCGAGACTCGAGACTTGAAATTCGAAACCGAGATTCAAGACTTCAAAATTTGTGCATTTTGCCGAAATTTTTCAAAAAAATGTCGTCATCTCTTCTAAGATGAATTTTTTTCAAATTTCTGGATTTTTCGGACGTGTTTTGGTTGTTTCTTACCTGCAATTACAAGCAAATCTAGTTGAATTATAGAAGTTTCACAAAGCCATTTCTTTTCGATATTCAAAGTCTTGAGACCTGTAGCCTTCGAGACCGAGACGAGACCTGAAACCCTCGAGACCAGTCCCGCAATCCCCTGCTAAATTTTTCGCCCCCCTTGCAAAAATGTGTAGGACATAGTTTAGAAATGTGGTCCCCTCGCAGGAAACTCTTCGCCCCCCCTGGTGTCCGAAGCTGGTTATGGGCATGTTCGAGACCGAGACTCACAGAAATGGGTCTCGAGACTCCATCACTGCTAAAAAGTGCAAAAGTATACTTGAAAATAACATATTTTCATGTATCAACGTAATTTACTTCTGTTGCATATAGAACCGCAAGCTGGAGCAGAGCATGATTTTGATCTTAAACCGACCGCCAATATTTCTTTATTTTTCATGCCTTTTTGGGGTCTTTACTATGAGTACTTCACATTTTTTGGAAAAATTATTTTAGTATTTTTACAAATTAAAAGTTTTTCAAAATCCAACAAGTTTGTTTTTCAGGTAAGATGAGCTTGTGAATTGTTCAGCAATTGCTGAGTTGTTGAAAAACGCACCTGTGCTCCCTAAAATGTTTCAGTAAGCCTCGGTGATGATGGGACAAAATTCTTGCCAGTTTGACCTATGGTTCCAACAGTGTTAGTGTACACTCATGGACCTGAGCAGGGGCTGCTACGTACAAGTGGTCCCTTCTAGATATAAAAGTTTACCAATCATTTTATTTGCAGGTCAAAAATCATGAATTTTTCATGAAGCTTCTCACGTGACAATTAAAAACTCTAGGTTGCTAAATTGCTCCAAGCTTTCGAGGAATCAGTCGATTAGGTTCTGCTCATAGGCGTCTCCAGGGGAGCTATGGTCTCCCTTCAAACTTCTGGCATAACTTTTCATTTTGTGCTTCGAGAGGTGTTGTATCAAACCAAATGCTGTTCCTTGCTTAAAGTCAAAATATGTGACACCTCCAAAAATTTGGGCTGGCTACATCACTTCCTCTGCTTTCTTCACTTGGTTATGATTCAAACTTGCACATATCTGTATTCGAGTAACTAGTCACCACAAAAGCGACACAAGTGAATCTATCTGCAATTTTTATTATAAGAAATCGATTTTATGTAAGCGTAACACTACACATGCTCAGTCCTGAAAATTGCAAGCAATGTTTACGTGTGCAAAATTGAAAGGTTGAAACAAGAGCAGAGAATGCAAACAAATTCAAGAATGAAACTAAAATCAATAAATCCAAGCATAAGCTGCAGCCATTGCAGCACTGGAAAATACGTCGTTTCTGAATAATTATTTTCACTGAAACTGGCAAACTGTATGACGTCACCAGTCGAGCAATGCAACAAATTCACATTGACGCACGCTGCTATGACTCAAAATAGAGCAAAATAGAGTGAAACTTCTATAATTCAACTAGTTTTTGCTTGTAATCACAAATAGAATGGCCAACATATTGTTGATGGCATATCTTACAGTTACAATGTTACAATTAAGTCGCTCCATAAACACACCATTTGCACATGCCAGGTTTTGCTTCAGCGGGAAGGTTTTCCGTTTTGTCATTATATATTTGCGAAACACACGTGACCATTGATTTGATGTGTTTTCCATGGTAACCATAAAGTGCACAGTGCTTGCAAGACCTTCACACACCTTCCTGTTGCTTTTTTGTCTTGCTTAAAGTAAGGTGCATATAGTTTCTTAGCTTTTATATAATTGTGGCAGATCTTTTGTAGGTAAGCACTGCCTTCGTATTTGAGTCTTTTGCTCTCTCTCTGGTGGAGTTAGCAGGTGGATGAAAGATATACCCGGCATGATAGCAATAACATCAAATTGGAAAAAACCACCACGCCCCCCAAAATATGAAAAGAAAGAGAACTCACAGGTTGGGGCTGCAGGATAATGTAAGATGCGCTCTGTCACAAACTTATCCTTATATAGATAAGCTAATCAAGAACAAACAGTATCAAAATTCCCATTGAAATTGATTTCATGGCAACTTGCATACCTTTGTCAAAGTGCATAAACATGTCCGTTCATTATAGGCTACATCTTGTGTCGCTCTATGGCCTGGGTTCGACTTCCAGAGTTGCTCCCATGTTTGTCTTCTGCGAGCTAGACCACCACGGCACGTAGTTTGGCATTTCGCTATTTTGTTTTCATCTTATGCATATAAAGGTCATGGACCCCCAAAAATCTTTCTGTGGATCCCCGGTTGGGAACCACTGACATAGTTCATCGGAGCGTTAGGCACCACGAACGGAAAGCGCGCTAAGAATAACACCTATAAGAATGTATGACAATCAAGTGGTAATAGGGTGATTCCGCCATGTTAGCTCTATTGCTTCTTTATGTCATATGTGTAACATTGCGTGCTAGCCGGTGTCAAGCGAAATTTCTGGTCTACTATTGGTTGTCAGTTATTTTTCTTCTTTAAGTAAAGGAAAAAAGTTGGGGGATTACTTTTTTGATGTGTGTTGTGCAAATTAAAACTTTGGTTAGATGCCAGATACCCACAACAAGCTAATGTACGGGAATAAGTAAAACCACTGAAAAATATTGGACTTAGTATTAGACAAGGGCGTACGCAAGGGGGCGTTGAGGTCAATCCCCCCTTGATTTTGATATGATACAAAATCTTAATTGCCTGCACAAAGGAGATTAATTGTTTTCGCATACATTTTGTTCGTTAATTTGTCGACTTAATGCAAAAAATTGCAGTTGTAAATTGATCTGACGTAGTGATTAGTGTCTTTTACTCCCCTGTTTTAACGCTCATCCTGATATTTTTGTAGTTAAGAACTGCTCTGTCGTAGCGTCGAGTGTCTTTTCCTCTGATATCTTAGCTTAGATCGCTGATAGTTTATATTCAGTGCAATAACACATAAAATAAGGAGAGTGCATGTGGAAGAACATGCATATTGTGTCAACAAAGGTCGCCTAAACGATGGTTTGGAAACATGAATATGACGTCAAAGTGTGACGTCGCAAACAGCGCACACCAGATACAAATGATCACCGTATGCCACTAAATGGAGCCCCCCTTTGAAAATTTTCTGCGTACGCCACTGGACTACTAGACCTCAATTATTTTTCTTTTTCTAGCCCAAACCCTAACCCGAAACACTTACCTAAACGCCAAACCCTAAGTCCTAATCATCAGTTTTCTCAGCGTATTTGATATGTAGTATATTACTCTGTGCATGCGTTCATGGTGTGGTCAGAAATTTTGCAATTCAGAATTTCGCTTGACACCGGTTAGGGTCGGCAGTCTGCGGCACGAGTGCTACACTTCGCACGCCAAGCAATTTCCAATGGCACGCAGAAATTCAAAGCTTTGCATATCAATTTTGTTACGATTCACACAGAAGGTATTGGCTGTTGACCTTGACTTGTATAAAAATACATATCTTGTTGCCACACTGAATGATTTGAAACACAGCTAGCAAAAGGTTGCCCACCCTTGCCTAACGGACCGCAACATATGACTAAAACATTTCAAAATGTCGCGTTTGTGTAAAGAAAAATCCACGAGTGAAACACAACTGTACTGAACTTTATCTGCGAGCAGATAAACTCGTGGACTGTCCTTGTTGAGTAGTTGTGTATCACACACGTTTATTTATCTTCGTGTGTGACTGAACTAGCCTCAGCATATTTTAGTCTGAAAAAGATTCAGCAAAGTGAGGTGTCGCTCTTCTGGTTCGCTGGTGTAATCGGATTAAGCCATAAACCACCAAAGGCAGAAAATGCTCCTTTAATCACCTAGAAATTGTAGTAGTACAGCTATCCTTCTCCATAACCACTCATTACCAAGAAATTCGTTGTCATGGAGCTTTTGACATAGTCACTACCAGACAGCCTCAATTTTGTTTCGCAGATAAGATCAGTCAGATCAATTGCATGCTGTGCCGTTTGAATATTCTCGATTGGATCAGGCGTAATGGTATGCTGATGTCATCCTATCTCCTGATATAAAGGGCAGGACCTTTGCCTGACAGGTTTTCCGTCTGTGAAACCTTCATCTATGCAAGGGTATCATGGTCAACATTACCGTGTACAGCTATTTGCTGTCGTAAGCAATTTTATCATGAAATGCCATTTTTTACACACGGGCAGAAAACCTGCATGCACCGCTGAAAAAAGCGTTCATATCCTTTTTTTTCTAAAAAACACGAAACAGAAACAAGGAAAGTAGGAAAAATACAGAATTTTTAGGTAAAGCTGAAAATGTGTTTGACGACCACCCATGTACGTCCACCATAATTTCAAGGTTTGGAAACAGGAATTCTTTTCGAGCCATTTTATGATTGCACGCGCTTTGAATACAGTGGAGATTTTTTAATTCTGGAAAGGAATATCAGAGCTAGCGATAATTTTTTTGCTGACTTAGAAAGAATCTATTCTTTCTGTTCTGCCTCAACCCCCAGATGGGTCATCCTTGTAAAGAACGCACCAACTTCATTGAAACGAGTGTTGGTGAGCGACGGAACGAATGTTAAGCAGCTGCAAAGGCAATGAATTCTTTCATGGTTTGTTACGTTCATGTTACAGTAGTTGATTTGTTGTTGGCCTTTTAATCTAATTTGTTATTTTGGAAACAGCTAAACTTAGTGTAGCTTTGCTGTGGTTGTTGGAATACTCCACTGATATGATGATATCATCATTAGGGCAAGTTTTTGCAACTTTTGCAACTTTTTTTTACAGCTTCCAACAGCTTCCTAAATGCTCAAGATATATATAATTCAATGTTTTGAGCTGTTTCCAGGAATTTTATATTGCAACTTTTTGCAACTTTTTCGATTTTTGCATGCAACTTTT
>JGI24158J21664_10009029_pt1 | contig 13305 bp, 7 predicted proteins | sample Ectturendosymbi3_FD_21664 | JGI IMG/M metagenome (IMG submission 21664) | reverse complement strand
GTCCGAATTAGCAGAAGCGTCAACTGGAACGCGAGAAAGTTAAACAAGACCTCTCCAACTATCAGGCATTTTTTGTTTGTTCGTTTGCTTGAGATAAGGAGTATTGCTCCTTTAGCAAAAACCCTGAATAACGTTAAATGGGATCACCGCCCTTAAAAAGCACTTAATGGCCCCAGTAAGGTTGGCAAAATTTCATTCGGGACAAAATAAATTGCCGCGATTAGAACGGTTGATCAAAGCGGGCTTTGCCCTGCCTGGAAAACATGCCACACAACGCTTTAGGGATAGAAAAAATTATCTGCGGTTCTGAAAGTTTATCTCGGAAATTTTTGCTCGCTTTTTTTAACGTGCACCAGCCTAATGTTGATTGGCTTTGGTGCTTCAAAGTGTTTTGTGCTGGTTTTACAACATCAAAAGTCTCTTCCTCAAACAGTTAGACATATTTCCTGATTCGTACAAATTACTTCGTTAGGTTATGAAATTATCTCTATAACTTGACCTTGCGCTTATTACGTATTGTTTGTGATATTCTAATGAGCATTTCAATCGTTCTCGCGGGCTTGATGGTCTAATGTGGTGCGGGGACCCTATCCCTAAATATTCTTGTTTCGCGATGTAGATCCTATAATGAAGTGATTTTACAATTTAACTTTACCCTTCACTTGTTGATCGCGTATTATTGTTCACTAAGCAGTGATCTTTAATTCAATATTCTGAAGCAGTAAAACACTCTAAAGCAGCGGTCCCCTACCAGGGGTTCGGGAACCCCAAATTATTCCAGTTAACGTTACTAATTTAACAATTCAAATTGCTAAATGCGTGCATTGTTATTTCTGCTTCATGATGCGGTTAGCACGCTGAATATGGCCGGTGATGCGATTTTAAGCGCATTGTGACGTTTAACTTTTTATGACGCAGTTATTACGAGATCGTTGTTTGATGTCGTTCGAAAGTTTCTGGTGTTCAACCATGCAAAGTTACAAGAAAATGAGTACAAAAGTCTCGTCAATTCTAGTGCCCTTTACAACAACATATTTGTGCAAATCTGGATTTTCGTCTCTACTTCATTTGGTAAACACGTATTGGAACCGTTTGAACCCCTCGAAACATTTGTGGGTGTCTCTGACTAATTATGTGCCAAGGTATGAGCAGATAAGTTAATAGAAGCAGCAACAAAAAAGTCACTAGGTTTGTTTTCAATGAGTGGAAAGGTATGAAAGAACAGTCCGACTTAGTTTTTTCTGTTGTTTTGTCAGTATGTATTACGAGTAGAAAGTAGTAATTATGATAATGAAGATACTGCAAAATCATGCTGTTTTTGTGACGCAACGCCTTTTTTAAAAGAGGGGGTGTGAGCGTCACATTATTTTTATGAAAGGGGTGTCAGTTTCAAAAGAAGTTGGGAACATATGCCCTAAAGCAAAGCTCTGGAAAAAATCGAATCTTAAAAAACAACGTTTTTGTCACCGCATGGCATAAGAAGTAAAACGTTATTCACGAAATGACACAACATAAGGTGTTTGTATAAAAACCCTTCGAGAAGCGCGTCTGTAGAACTTAGGAACCAGAAGAAAGGATGGAGATCGCCTAAAACTGAAGATCTTGTTGTGCAACCCAAGAGTTTGCGTACTGCGGAGCTTAAAGTGTACAGAAATCCCTTGCAATAAAGTTATTTGTTTTTTTTGAGCTCAATGGTAGGCTACACCACGTATACCCACCCTGACATACGTTTACTGATGTCTGTGTATGAACTTTGTATGAACATTTGAGCTCCGGTACGAAGCCATACAAGCAGCTTCAGTCCATACAAATTACACGGCCAAGTTCAGAATTGACATATAGTTTGCCAAGGTCTGCTCTCCGGTGAAAATATTACCGGCTAAAAAAGCTAAATGTTAGGTTGAAGATGGCTGTCGATGCACTAAGGCGAAACGTTGTGCAGCACGGACACATACGCCGAGTCAATTCAGGAACAGGCTGCCCGGTTGTTTTGTCATTGACTACCAGCGCCTAGCCATCTAGAAGAGTACATTCCGATCTTATTTATCCGCATTGCATCTATCTTTCGTGGAAACCCTCTCGCCTCGTTTTTCCCACCTCATTATTCTGTCTATCAAACGCCTCAAACAGGAAATCCATTTCCTCCCCGAGCTGCTCATCGCAATTGTCTAATGCAATTAAAACAAATGTTTAAAACACAATGCATCTGTTTCAAAGCGTTTAATCTGTTTGTCATATGTGCGCAAGACATGTTCTCAACACTTTGCATCAATTTAAAGCAATCTTTAAATTGCCTGCACATAATGCTCGGACTCGACGCTGCGTTTTCAGGGTGTGTTGATGATTTTCCCTAACAGATTTTTTTCAGTTCCTTGCGACTTGAAAGTCTTCAAAAGATATCTCTCAGTTAGTTACCTTCATGCTATGCAGTTGCGAAGTGACACACTTTCCATGACTTTGCAGGCTGTGATTTCAGCATTAAGACTTTCCCTTTACTGAAATGGCCATTGGCTCGGATCACTTGCATTGCTACTTAATTTTCTGTTGTTTGCAAGCAGTGTGCTGCACCGAAATAGTTCTCTTCACTTTCGTTGAATGTCAAAGATGTCCAATTCAAAAAGATGTTAAAAATGATTCCGGAAAATTCCATTCTAAAAAAATAAATCATTTCGAAAAACCTTGTTTATAAAATATTTGAACCTGATTGAGCTCAACGCAACTTCATAGAGTTTTAAAATAAACATCAAAACGACTGATATAAATCAAAAAGAGTGACTCGTGGCAAACGTTTGGAATGATCATTAGTGAGAACAGATGTGAAAGTTAGCAGTCTTCTGTTCACGGTACGTTTTGAGGCTGCTTTAAATGTCAGCATTACTGACTGCATTGTTTTTACAGTTGTGAAGTACCTTCTTACAATAAAAATTCAACGTTCGTAACAATTCAAGGGTTTGAATTGCAATGATGATGTGACTACACTTCCATGGTAATTAAAGGCACACTTCAAATTAAAAATACATGTAAGGCTTTTAAAACTTTAGCTGTACAGAGCAAAGCTCGAATGTCTTGCTATGACGACGCACTTCTGCAAATTATTTATTGGTCTTTTTCAAAGTTTTTTTTGCAGAAAGAAGGTTGTTTTGCTGAAAGGGTAAGAAATGTAGGTAGTAAATGAACTGTGAAATATTTGACCTGAGGCTCTACCATCAGAACATTCTATGAACTGAATGATCTGCTAAAAATTTTCGAAAACGCAAATTTCTTCTCCGGTCGACACCGAGCTTTGACTTTGCATTTTTCCAGGCTTTTTATTTATCTGTGTGTCGAAGCATTTTACAGAGGAAAGTTTTGGAGTGATGACTTGGCTTTATCATACAGGTCCTTTTTGCGGGTCGTTTTCAAAAGGTAAGCTCATTGCCTATCCCTCACTGGCAACCATTAAAAAGCTAAAAATTGATTTGGTCACCTCAAGCGTAAGACATTGTTTAGAAAACCTGTATGCAATCTGATTTATTTGCACATTTTGTGTCATAGCGCCTTGATTTCATATCGTACCAACCGCTGGAGACACATCTCGTCATTTATCCAATTTTTCTCTGAAGTACTTAAGCGCATATTTTTTATGCAACATACACAATGTCGCATTACAAGAAAGCAAATGATCTTAGTTCTGGCAAATGCTTTATGTTGTTTTTTTCTTCAAAATCAATCAATTATAGTTTTAATGAGATTTCAAACAATACAAACAAAACACGACCCGTGCGGCGTTCAGGGTAAAAATCATTGTTGTCTCACAATGCAGAGCTCAGTGCGTATAAAATAGGGGTACGTTGGTTTCTCCTCATGTTTACTGACTGCACTGTGGTGATATAAGGTCTGAAAGTAAACACTTTTCATATTTTGGTCCTTGCAGCATTCGATTGGGCATATATCACGTAGGATATCACCCATATCACCGTCTAAACTTGACGCTTTGACCACGTGTTTGCAATGCCTGTTCTTGCATCACTCAGGTTATTGTCCAGTTTTTTTGTGTTTGGGTGCACGCCTGCATTTTAGTAACGTTGCGTCAAAATGCTTTTCCTCAGGTCCAATTGCCTGTCGGGCATTGGACTCTGGATATTGATTGCTGTTTTTTCTGTGCTCCCAGCCACCGGACTTCAAATATTCTTGCGTCTCAGTCAGACACTTGTACAAAGTGTTCCAGTTCAGTCGTTTCCGCACAAAGCTTCTCTTCAAGAGGTTTACACTTTCTCTGCTACGGGCAAGCGCTTTCGCTTCTGCGTGTGCAGTATTTACGAGAAATCGGCTGTACAACCGGGTCAGGAAAAAACACAATTCAGTTCCTGACCTTTTCTGGGCACGGAACACCTTAAATTGTTTGAAGGTTTTCGGCAGTGCTGTTTCAAAGTTCGGTTTTATATCTTTCTAACCNAAAACGCGATATTTGTTTGAAAATTTATATTAAATGNGAATGCCAAATAAANTCATTTGATGGAATCAAGAAAAAATTGAACCAAGAATGATTTTCAATANAAGATACTTTGAAATACATTTTTAAGAAAATCGCGAAAATTTGAAGGTATTTTGAAATACGCTGAACTGAAACTTGCGTATCTCAACTCACCTCAGCCGCATAGAACGTGGAATTTGACGATGGTAGCAATATTTCAACATTTCGTTAAAATTAAAATCCCCATTAACACTAGTAATACAAGGACCTTCCTGAAAATCAGACCATAAAGAAATCGTTGATTTAGACAGAAAGCTGGAGTTGCTAAATGTCTTTTTACTATTGCTGTTATTCATCAAAAAAAACTCTGAAAGTTTTGGCTGCGTTATAGCAAATTCACAATTTTTGCTTCTGTGACGTCATACCTCCCACATATTTTTCACGCAGGGTATTTTCTCTGTGGCAGTTCGTGCCTTGAAAAAATACAAGAACAATGTTTTTCAGCATCAAAATTTCAGAAACCTTCTAAGATAAATGTATTTCTGAAACCGCTGTTAGAAACATTCATGAAAGAGGTATTTGTAGATACAGTTTTCAGGTACCTGGCATTTTTGATGGCATCACTAACTTTCAACAACTCCCAAAAATTGCTAAGTGACTCATGATGTTCACCGTTAATACATTCTTTCAGGCCAGAAAAAATAGATCTTAAATTTGCGTTTTTTCTTCTGCACTGGCCAACAGTTTCTGGAATTTTGCTCGCTTTGTTCTGGAAACCGATTTTTACCAAGTTTCCATTTTTTCGCGACTCAGAAGGTCTGAAATGATGCGATCCAGAGCAGGTTTCTCTGTCTCGTTCCTTTTCCACCTTTGTTCCAGTAACAGTTAGTCAAGTGCGTCATATCAAATGGCCCAAATGACGGGGAGCTTAGCGTGCGCCAGTGCACGGCTCATGAGTGAGATTGACGTTCGCACGAGCAGGGCGTTCTCCGTAATGTCTGCGGGCAACCTGCAAGAGCCGCCCCAATCGGTCGCCTGTCGAAAAAAGTGATTGGTACGTCATCACCGCCGGCGGTGACAAGCTGTGCTTAGCTAACGGGTTGATTAACTGCGCGAGGGAGCAGATTTTTTTGGACACCAGGCGTGAGAAACCTCGGTGCAAAACACTTGTTGGTGTCAAAACTTAGGAAGCGGAATTCAATCGGGCGTGGGCGACCTCGGGTTGCCGCCGATGTAACCAAACACAGATTTCTTCTCCTGCTGATTGCAAAACACTCTCGCTTCTTGACAGGTGACAGACTAGTGGGAGCACGTCATGGAACCAGCCAATCGTGTTAGGTTGAGGAGACAGCCTTTGAATCGATAGATTTTCACAACAAGGTACAAGTTTCAATAAAAATAACTTCTGCTCACCTGCTGATTTTTAAAAAACGCCACTGGTGCTTCAGGGCAAACGTTTGTTGCAAGCTTCTGCATCCAAACCACTTCTTAAAATCTTTCAATAAAATTACGATATAACAATGTGTTCGACTTAGACGGCATCCTGCCCCACTGAAAACAGTTTCTAAACACGGCCTATAGTTTCCGCCCTTCTCGCTTTGTAAAGTGAACCTTCCAAGATACTCCTGCCCTTCAATCCTTGATCACGCCAGTGCATCGGGGTGAAATACTGTTGCATCCGGGGAATGGATGACGTGTCTGGCATGGGAACGAATTTAACTTTTGTTTCGATTCAACACTTGATCGATCATCGAAAACGGTAGGAGTGAATCAGCAACAGATCTTTTTCGTTCACAGTTTCTTAAAAAAACGCTTGCAAATTAGTTCAGAGCTCACAAGCACATGCTGTACCATAACGCTGCCTAACCGCTTGAAGTTGTACAGATGCTGGTGCACATGCTGATGAAAACCTGTACATTATCATATCGTACAAAATTGAACAAGAATAAATAATCATGTAGACTTAGACTGTAATGAAAAATTATATTACCAAAATGCAAGCTTCATCAAGATCAAATCTCATCATTTTTAAAAGCACGGCAAAAGTTTGTAACCCGCCAGTTTAAATCAAAACGTTTCTCTGTTGACCTAAAATAACACCCGTTACAGGGAAACACACACACAAACAAGCTTACTGGAAGAAAGTACCACCTGCACCCCCCGCAAAAGGTGTAATATGGGCGTAAAGACATTGAGAAAATATATCCTAATTTATGCTTTTAGATTTATGATATTTGTCTAAGATTTAAGCAATTTGTAATTGCTTTTCAGTTGGCCTGACCTTGTTTTATTTTCAAATATTTTTTACTGCGGCTTTCGCATACGCCCAACGAGGGTGTGTTACATTTGATTAAACTTGCAACCTTCTATCGCCGCTTTGTGCCAATAGAAAAATAAGGCGGTGTGTTGTGAACATCAGGGAAGGAAAAAGGAAAGCATGTAAGCCACTATCGTAAGGAAAAATATTTCACTGCTTAAGGTAAGGGAGTTGTAAATTTCATATTCTCTTTCTTGCATTAGCGATTCATCGAATGCCGAAACGAATGTACAGATCCTTAAGAACCTTTCCAGATNAAATTATCTACCCTGGAGTATACATAAACTTAGTTGCAAATTAGATAAAAGTATCAAGGGACCGTGCAGNTCTAGCGCACAAGTCTTCAGATACTGAGAAAGTAGACCTGTTCCTATAAAAGGTTTCGGTGATTGGGCGAAAGGTTGTGTGATAAATTTTCGAAAAATGTTTTATTGTGGCCGATTTCGCCTGGTACATTCTGATCACCGTACATGAAACGTGGCTGTGGAAAACGTACCTCGAACTATGAAGCAACTAAGGACCGAATTTCAACGAGTTGTTGAAGTCATGTAGTGTCATCCTCCATTAACTGTGCTGTTGATGGCAAAGGAAATAATTTGATCTGTAAAAACTTTTATGCACATGTCGGACTGTCCGAGTTTCAGCTGTAACAAGGCACATGGTGACGTGTTGCTGAGCTGGGTCGGCAACAGTCAAGCGAGACTCCAGATCTTGTTCCACAGCGGTTTTGACAACTTTATTACAGTTGCATGCCCTCCCCTGAGCAGGATGCATGGGAAGCTATCAATATGTGCTACATGCGGCTGGGTCGACAAAAACGTCTTGTTCAAGTTGAAACCTGACATAGCATGAGCGTACAATAGAAGAGAATCTTTCTAACGCGTGGGCGCAATTTCGACGACAAAGTGGAATCTTATTCCTGAGGAAAAGTTTTGTGATACCCAGCTCACTTAAATCTAAGCCCCATGGGAGCCATTACTGTGTGGATACGTACGTCACAGATGATTTGACGTGCGGAATATATTATTGAATATTTCGTTGTTTCGTCACAACAAATAATGGTTCATCTGCAAGGGCAAAATGTTTTGAGAAAAACCATTACGTGGATTTGACTTTAGTGAAAAAGTTTTACTCTACTTTGTCTTCGTCCTTCCAAAATCTGTCAGAAAGAAACGCTTGCAAACGGTGCCGTACAGGCAAGTTTTGAGTGAACACACAATGCTTTGTCTTTCCTAAATTCTTTTGGCATCGGGGAATGGATCAATTGATAAAACGACAGGAACTCACGTTTATTGATTGATTCAAGTCATAGAGAAGCTGTTTCCTCGTCTTTGTCTAAATTCTGCTGTCGGTGCAAGTGAGCTTCTCAGGAAAATGCGGCCAAGAATTAACACGGTTTTAAGTTTTCATCAAATTTGTCAGACAATCCATTTGAGAAAAACTATCCCATTGAAAGCAATTCTTTATACTGATCAATTAGTTTGCGAAAGTATCTTGCATTTTTAGACAAAAGAAAAGCAATTTCCTTGGTACATATCCTTGAAAGAATTGGTTGAATAATTGCTTATCAAACACAGGGACAATAATGATTTCACAATGAATTTATCACAATGAAATAATAAATTTATCACAATAAAATAATGAATTTATCACAATGAAATAATGACAATAATGATTTCACAATGAATTTATCCAGTTGGCTGCTCGAAGACAGAACTTGGAGAGCTGCTTTCGTAAGCAACTTTCCTGACTGGTATCTTTAGTCTTGTTTCCCAAGAGAAAGTTATTAACTTCATTACGAGCTTCTTATGTGTGGGTGGCGTCTTTTCATTTTGTGTTGGTGTGCAAGCAATTGCGGATATCGATGGCTGATCATTTTTTCTGACGTTAGGATCCGTTTGAACTTCGAGGTTAATTATGGATCCGTTTGCACTTCGAGGTGAATTGTGAATACGTTTTATCATTGACATGGCGAGTTAGTGTTTCGACTAAGCGTGTTCACTTCTGACCTTAGAAAGACAGTCTGTGTTCAGAGAAGTATTAGCCTCTGTTTGTTGGTTGTGATCGCTTTTCTTTTATTTTAAAATGATTCACATACGCAGTGCAGCCGTCTTAATCCTTCATTTACATTGTTTAGTACTTTGTGACAAGCAGATCGTTTGAGGATGTCCATCGCTATTATGCACAGCGAATAATCTCAACTTCAGTGTCTTTCAAAAACATGACAAATTATTGTATCTTTGAAACTATTTGGCCAGTAATGCGTTACCTATATCCTATTTTTTAAATTTCGATCAAGACATTGGTTTCGTGCATTTGTTTACTACATTAAATTCGAAAGCTTGAGGCTTAAGCGCTTGAATCCAAAGGCGAGAAAAGATAAGTTTTTGCATATTGCGTCTAAACTGCGTGCGTTTAGACGCAACGTATCACATACCTACATATATATTTTCTCCGCTCTAGAGGTTTTTAGCTTCCTAAACCTAAACGTTGTGTAGATTATAAAAGACAAATATCGGTGGCTGTGCCATGCTGCTGGTTCGTAACACTGGACAACGTCGGGAGTCTGGAAATTACAGACACGACCCTAAAAAATTTCGAAGCTCGAGAAAAATTTTGACACCAATCAGACTTTCTTCATACCTTCCTGATTAGTCGATGCTTGGTAAGTGGCGAGAGGCGAGAGCGTGGCGTACTTTTGCTGTTTTGACTTCGGGCCTCGCGAAAGTCGAGAAGTATTTCTTGAACGGGGGCACGGATCTTAAGTTACTGGTCAAACAGTACCAGTGATTGAGTGATGGCTTCAGCGTAGAAGGTGATGCTGTAATCTGCAAATTTCGCTCGTAGGCTTGAAACGCATATGTTCGGTATGAAGATACAACTTACAGTAAGCGAAAATCTTTATTAATCATGTTTGGGGCTAAGCCGTGCTTGGTCAACCTTGTACCCCCGAAAAAGAAAATCTTCTGAACAATTCGGGTTGCATTCATAAAAGAGGAACTGGATTTTTATAGCAGTTAAATGGGGTTAATCGTGATGTGTAAATTAGGTGAGGTACAGAGATAAAAAAATGAGTTGTACGTTAAAAAATACTGATTTTGCAAGCTAACGACAGGTTCTTACCGATACCTAGCTTTCAAACCAATCACATGCGACCTTTCGGCAAATCGCACCGGGTTTCATCCAAAACATTGCTGATGAGGACGTGCAACAAACCAAAGCTGTTCTTTATTTTTTCAGCGGGATTCGATCGCAAAGTTCCCTTTACTGCGTAGTTTGAGAAAAAATCCAACGATAACAGATCTTTCACGAGACCATTGTGACAANAACCCGCAAACCCCCCAAAAATCCCTTTCTCATTTTATCTGCTTTCATNTAAAATAGCGATATTAAGCCGACTGAATGCGCCGATGCGTATGATCCTTTGTTTGCTGCCAGCGCTCCCCCCCCCTGGGCTGCTCCACTCGAAACTCGAGTACGGAGGCAGCTTAATTGTCTCGTATCTTGAGTACATGCTGTTTGTGGTCGAGTTTTCAGTTTCGCTTCCGACTTATTGTAACAGCTCTTGATTACCTCGCTTTTGCGTGCAAAGCCCTAGAAATCCGATCCTTGCAACTCAACCGGTGCACGTGGTCGGCCGACAGGTTGAAAACAAGGAGCAGATGTCCGAGGATCGCTTAACACTTGTCGCCTGCAACCGCACGAACCGAATCTGTATTGCATTCGTAAACTACTGTAAAAGTTTTTGATGAGATTGTTGCCAGACACTTGTTTTCACGTCGATCAATTTCCTGTGACAGTCAAGCTTTGCAAAAATGGATGTTGCATCATATCATTTGATCGGATTCGTTGGTCATCAAAAATAAATTTTCAAACGAATTGAAAAATCAGCGAAAATCAACAAGTTCTGCCGCCGCCGGAATATGATTTCCTGGACCACAGACGTTCAGGGGAGACAACGGACCCCCACATGTCAAAACTTTGACAAATGGGGAAAACGTTCAAACGTTAGGAAAACGCTGTGTAAATTTTTTAAGTGTTTCGCAACAAACATTAAAATTTATGATTAACTTTCACTTTATCGCATATGCATGTAGTGCAATAATTCCGAATACTGTGATTTGAGAGAGTTTTGCGGAATTTGAGAAAGCTTTGTGAAAATTGGAAAAAGTGTGCAGACTGGTGATGACTTTTTGAGCCATTCATGTTGAACATACAGCGGAAAAATGCAAACTTTTGTGCAACATCTTTTCTGTTTTCCAAATTATTGTGCTTTCCTAGAGTTTTGTGATGCATAATAAAAGAAATGCGTACTTGACTGTCGCGTTAACATTTAATACGAGACGTTTATGAGGCTTCAACGAATTGCGGCTAAAACGTATTTTATTTCGTTTGGTCTTATGGGGGCAATTTTTCAAATGCATTTCACTCGTATGGGTTGCTCAAAACAGCTTCATGAACATACTGTCAGACGCTCAGTCCGTGTTTCATTTGGATGAATTTTTCGCTATATTATGTTGCTATTTCATTTGCTTCTCTTGCCTTCGCAGCAGATATTTCTTCCTGCTTTTATATAGAAAGACTTGTTGGAAACNTTTGTTGCAANCAGCGTTGCGGAGTCGGAGTCGGATTCCTANGACCACTGGGGGTCGGAGTCGGATTTTTCTATCCGACTCCGGAAGTCCAACTGGATTATTTTTTACATCGTACTCCTATGTTAGAAATCCTAACACGTACCTGTTGAAATGGTACAATTTCTTTTGAAACTTTTGTTGAAACAGAGAATTCTTGTTGTGCACCATGATTTCCATTGATTGTTAGTTGCTACAAAATTGATGACAACCAAACTTCATTCATTTCATGTTAAAGAGTCGGTGTCGGAGTCTGAAAGTTTTGAAAGGTCGACGTCGGAAAATTTTGGAATCCAAGAGTCGGAATCAGACATTTTACCTCCGACTCCGCAACCCTGGCTGTAACAACTATTTTCTTAGCCCCTATTAAAGTGTTTTAAAAGTGTGCAACTTGGCGATATTCCTATACTTTTCAGAACACAATTGCCTTTAAAACACTCGTGTTTGCCAAATTTTAAGCTTTATTTACAATTTTGATCTACTGGACTTCATGTCTAGCAAAATTATTTCATGGTTCGTTCAGGTAACGTCCAAACATTTGGATAAATTACATGTTTAACGCCTTTGGGGCGCCGAAACTGAGGGAGGGTGCGAGATTGTTTTTCAAAACGCAACCTCACCAAAGAATGAAGCATCCAAAATTTTGATGCTCACTTTGTGAAAGTCTTGCACGCCTGAAGTAAGTCATAAACCGCAGACTTGCTGCTGGTACAAACACAGTTTAGTGATGCTATTTGCAGTTTTGCATCTACTGCGTCTTTCACAGCTTTCTTCGACGACATCCCATGTCAACCTTATGGCAAGCAATGAAGCGGAACACACAGTTTAACACTTATTTTATTTTCCTCACTCGGGTTTTCTCTAGAAGCGGAGCATGCGTCTTGTAGAACACGTCATCATCCATTGGCTACCGCACTTTATTTCTCTCGTCAGTGAGAAGTTTTAGAAGCATGAGTATCAGTTGGCGGGCGTGAGAAATTCTCTTTAGCCTTCATCAGAGCACTTGTTGGTGTCGAAATAAAAGGAACTCAATCAGCCGTGTGCGGGTCTGACTTGGCGCATTTGTAACAGAATGCGATATTCTAACACCAGACCACGACTCTTTTCTGCGTCCGCTTATGTGGTCCTTTCTATTGACAACCAAGTTTGTGAGAACCTTGTAGGTGGAAAACTATATCGCCAACCAAACTGATATCACACAGTCAACCAAGCCCTTNGGTAATTTTTCCCAAATTATTACTTCCAAATGTTCTTTCGTTGCCCATTTCTGTTAAGGNTACCTTTCCACCTGATGGATTAAGTTAATTTTCTCTTGCATCTTTCACTGATATAATATTAACTGCGTATTCTAATCCCGATATCACTCATCGGCATACATTTCGGCGATCGCAAAATAAAGGTCCTTCACACTTACCCTGCGCTGAGATGTCAGACTAGGTTTCTTAAAGTGCAGAAGAAATTGCGGAAAAGTGATGGGGATACTGTTCTTTGATTCAGTCACAATCTCAACCCGACAAAAGTCATATAGAAACTGCGATCAAGCTCAACATTTATCTGATCGAAACTTAGTTTTTTGCAGGTTTGCACACTCACGTGAAGCTTTGCAATTGAAGAGGATTTAAAATAAGCGAATCCACCGGAGAGCTCAATGCTTAAAAGACACCCGGACGCACTGAGTTCGATTTGAAGCGCACCGCTCTTCACACCCCCCAGCTTCTTGCTCGGACTAGTGGAAAATCCACTTTTCAAATCACTGTACTATATCTGGAGTGCTTTGTCATGCGTACTGCATTCGACGAGGTACGGAAAAATACGTGAGTCACGTGGGCAACACCAAGTCCGTGTTCAGGGAGGGGGCATTCTCGTTCCGAGAAAATTTTGTATTGTGTTTATTAAACACATTA
>JGI24158J21664_10009027_pt1 | contig 13305 bp, 5 predicted proteins | sample Ectturendosymbi3_FD_21664 | JGI IMG/M metagenome (IMG submission 21664) | reverse complement strand
CTTTTTTGTAATTTTCCATTTACCAGACTGCAAAACCATCAGCAACACCATGCAGCAGCAGAAGTCGCATTAACAGTAAGAAGCATGGAGAAAATTCAGACATTTACCATCGTTCAAAGTTGTTGATTTTTCTTAAAAATGCACACTTTAGTTAGTAAATTAGTTGCATTAAGTGTTGAAAAATATTATATGGCTCTCACGGAAATACAACTAAACATATGTAGGTTTCATGGCTCCCTTAGGCAAAAAGGTTCCCGACCCCTGTCATATAAGATTCATTATTATCTACAGTTAAAGCAATAGCATCAGTGATTAAATATAACCTGATATTCAGTCCAGTCTCTTGTATCTGACGTTCTGACAGCTTCATCAGTTGCAATATCGTCTGCAGAAATTATCTCACAGCAAATATATTCACCTAAAGTTTCAAAAATCTTGATAAACGATTTGATGAAATTTCTAAAACAAGACAAAAAGTTAGGCAGGTTTACTGGTCACCTATACATCTGCCACACTAAAGCCATGAGCGCACTAGTTGAATGCGGAACCAGATGTTTGTATTAGGCTACTAATTTTTACTCCGTTATGATCGTTCGGTTTGCTTCTTGATTAAAAACAGACCCGTAACCAGCTTGGGACACCAGAGAGGGAGAAGAGTTGTCTGGGAGGGGCCCAAATTTTTAAATATGTCCAACACATTTTTCCAAGAGGGGCGAAAAAATTTTTAGGGGGGCTTCGCTACCCTGAAACCCCCTGCAGCCATGGTCGCAATTAGGTGGGGGCCGTGTCCCCCACTTTTTTTCAGACGGTGGGGATATAATATACCATGTCACCCCACCTTTTTTATGTTTTGTATTTGGAGAGGTTTCAATATAAAAGTGACATTTGTCACGTTTTGTGTGAAGAGTTTTTCATCAGGCCAAGGGGCAAACTTAGCTGAAGAGGGCCACTGACTACCGTAGGGATGGCACTAGCCAACACTGCGAAAAAAGTTAAGAAACGATAGTGAACCCGGAAGTCGTGGAAGTCCATACTAGCTAAAAAAAACAAAACACAACGAAAAGCGCAAAAAAAAACTACTGAAAAACAAAAGAAGACTGAATATCAAACCGTCAGCTAAAAGGGACCCAGGTTTTTTTTAGCTTGCCAGGGGAGGCGGCTCGTCCCTGCCCCACGTCAGTTACGCCACTGCTTTTTCATGATAGATGTTGCACATAGCCAAGCTGATGTTGAAACAAAGTTTGGTGCGGTATAACTGATTCTGATATTTTTATAAATATTAGCTTCGATAAAATGATTTTCTAGCGACCGCGAAAGATTGTTGACTGCATCTGTCCAACATTTTACCCTATGTGTTGTCTTGAGACAATAAGAGTTTAACATCTGCACGTGTGAGAGATCACAGTACAGCAATGATGTATTTCGTGCAGAATGTAACTGGTCTTGCTCTAACGTTAGTTGCCACGTATTCAGAAGACAGTTCAAAATTAGAGAAGCAAGTTTATAATGCAAATATTAGAAAGTTATATTTTCAGGCAAATCTCTGCGAAGTTTTTGTCGAAGACAGAAAGCAGCACTATTGTGGAGACTTAGGATGGGCAGATTTGCTGTTCATGAAGTCTAGCAGAATTATTATTTTACTTGTGTGCAGACAAGCTATTCCTTTGCTTAGCAGAAGTGTCAATTTAATAGCTTATCATTAGGGCAATTTTTTTCAATGAAGTCAATTTTTTGGTAGTAAGCTTGAATGACGTAATTTTTTGCAAGAACTCTGGGTAGAAAGAGTAAGTTTCCTATTCTTAATTTGATATGTCAGTAAAACGTCAATTTTTTACCGTTATGTCAATATTCTTTTTATAGGGCAATAAAGTCAATTTTTTATGATTATCATTTATTAGTCAAAATATCTGTTTAGTATTGGTGAGAAAAAATGATAATTTTGGTATGCCTGATAAAAGCTTACACATTGTAACCCTGGAATACTGAACCGGAATTTTTGTCCCACGAACTCTGAACTTGGGTGGATGAAACCCCAGTTTAAAAATTAAAATAAGTAGCACATAGACTTGTGTCGCAAGTTTCTTTGAGAAGTTATGTGTTTTCGTTTAGTAAATGTTCATCTTAATTTAAAATCTGAAGAAATTCTCAAGAAATATCATTTATTCAGTCTAAATTTCGCTAGGTCAATCAAGTCAATTATATTTAGTTTTTAGGTCAATAAAAACTTGCCCTGTTATCAGCATTAAATTGTCGGCTAATCTTGAATGTTGACATTATTGTACTTATTGCCAAGTTCATGACTTTTACTGGTAAGAGCAGATGCCGTTTTGTGTGGTCACGCTGTACGTTTGTAAAAAGTTTGGAATGCTGATAATGTTGCTGAAATATACATGTAGTACCGTGTCCAGTAACAAATTTAAGTATATTAATTTGTAAGTCATCTGTAAGGACAAAGCGTGATCATTGTGGCTTTCAAAACACCTCTAAAAAACAAGATTGGGAACCTGTATTTATAAAACTGCACTTCTGAATCGACCCGATGACTATATTGATTTCGCACCAAGCTGTTCCGCCACATTTTACAACAAAATTGCGCCCATACCTGCACCCCCTAGTTACGGGCCTGATTAAAACTAGAAAGTTCTCATTTTTGGAAATGTTGCGAACGAAGATCCGTGACCGCTTGCGAAAAAGTTGTATCACGGTTGAATAAACACGATGATGTCATCGAATGAAAATTTATGAAAATTGCCTCCCCCGAAATGAAGAGCTGGTTGCGCCCCTGCAGCATTTTTGCCACAAATGAAAAACGACACTCAGATACGGTAAGATAATACACGCTCACTTTTGGCATCCTACACACACATTGCATAGCGTTTCGCATTAGTTTTAACACGGTACGACGATTGCACGCAGTGAGTTTCACGATTAACCCAACAAAATTTTTTTGTAACGTGATACTATCGGGCACGCGACTTCTCGGTCTGGCCGAATCGTTCTGGGCCATTTAGGTCACGGGACATTTCGGTCACATTTCTGTACATAAACAACTGATTACCTTTGTACACTGAAATGATTATATAGGCAGGCGAAATGTCACGCTAGCTGGTGTTATACCAACTCCCTTTTGAGGAGTCATGATTGCGATTAAATCTGAATTGCAATTACGAGTTTGAAGCATTTGCATTTAATTGCGAAATACCGATAATGATTTAACTTGCTTGCTGATGATAATGAAAATCATATGTTGATGCTGATTACCTGTTGGATCTTGGATCATGTTTGCAGTTTTTTTAAATAAAACCTTTCGTTGATTTAAGTATGTTTGCATTAAAACATGAACATGTAAGATTTCATAGTCTGACCGAAATGACCAAGTCCCGTGACCGAAACGGGTCAGACCGAAAAGTCCTGTTCCGGAAAGGATCACTATTGAAAGCTGCGACTGCTATCACAAACGAGACAGCTTCATGTTATTTTGCAAAGAGAATGGTTCGATGAAGTACCCAGGTTCCTGAAACGTTGCTAGGTTTGCGAGGATGCGACCAATGGTAGGAGCAGGACCAAATCCATGACCTACAAAACAAAGTGGTGCAACGAAAAAATAATGTATCGACAAAATCTCGAGCAATGGACAGTTACTTAAGTGCGCACTGCAGTGTAGGCTGATACATACATGGGCAACAAAATTACCATTTTTTCGCCAATGTTTGAACCAAACAAAATGATAAAAGTCTTAGTTTGAGTACATGAAGTCAAAAAATTAACTCAACCGGCAGTGTCATCTTCTGAGGCCAACGACGAGCAAGCCAAGAAGCACAATTGTGGGTGAGCTTCAATTCGAACTCAGAGCCAGATAAGTTTGGGAACAATGCACATGCCAATGGGGCAAAAATTATAATATCTCTGCGCGAGCTGTTGCAGGAGCATCTATGCCCTGTAAGTGCATAAAGCGTAACTAATCCACATGTAGGGCACCTGCAGAAAAATTTCCAGGTGGGGCGAAAGTTGTCAGACGAGGAAGAAAGACAAATAAAGAGCGAAAAATTTTGGCTTTCCGTGACCTTTTGAGCAAAATCCTTGCAATATTTTCAGAAAGTTGCTGTTTTAGAGAAATTTGCGACAGAACTGCTTCAGTTTCTTCCTAGCATTTGCGCCGCAAACCTTTCTAATATTAAATAATAATATTTTCGAAGGAAATCGCGACTCCATCGACCACCAGGAAAACAGGCGCATCCGTGGCTTACAAATATCAATCAGTAATTCGTGCAGAAGCGCAAGCCAACACCTTTTTTGTCAGTGCATTAATGCCTATTGAGGGAAGCCGTCCTAAGCAATAAGCAGTGAATTTCAAAATGGTCTGCAATGAGATGCGAAGTATCTTGCGATGCTGTGTGAGGAACTACTTTGCTCTGGTGACCGTGGATAATTTAGTTTCTAAAAATACGGTGCGTATCACAAACAAACCGGTCATTGACAGCCACGCCGCCGTCCAGCCAACCTTTGCTTACTGTGCCGCACAGCCAGTAAAACCTCAAAAGCAAACACCGCGTTAATATTCACTGCAGAACCTCTCTATCGCTCTAACACTTTTCTCTTTGGATATAAGCTATTTTTTCTTGAACTGAAGTGTGTTGTACCAAGCTCCGTTAAAACCTGAAGTTACGCAGACCTTTCACTGAAATAAAAATGTTGACAACCATTGCTTTAAACAACGTATAGAACCGTGATTGTAGAATCGTAATCGTATCGCAATTTCCGCAGGTTAAATGTAGTTTTCGGACATGTTTTTTGCTAAACATTTACAAAGCAAGTCCAACTTACACGCCGAGCCCATAAAACTGCTGTATCAAGTAAACAGCAACAAGATCACATCAAACTAGTTTTTCACAAAATATTTGAAACAGCACCTGAAAAACCAGCTCCGATCACAATGTTTTCGTAACAAGGGTGGCGATCCAAAATAAAATCAGAACGTGGCGTTATCTGCACGAAAATGCAGCGGAAATTAAAAAAAAAACATTGCAGACTAGTCCGGACATAATATTCCCAAACAAACATATTGAATGAAATTTGAATTTCCTGGCATCCACCTCGTTAGCATACTGCCATACTTAAACCACCGCACTCATGCTCAACAGAAAACCAAATGTTGACGGACACGATTAACTGTCTGGAGGCATTGCGTATGGAGTACAGATATCCAGTGGCGTACGAGGCGGGGGGGGCGGGGGGGTACCGCCACCCCGGCTTGAAAAATTCAGGGCAAACTCTGTTTTCAGGGCAAGCGCAAGTTGTTCTAAATTCTGAATGATAAAAAGTCAGTGACGTGCCGTCACGGGAGGCAAGGGAGGGAGTCCCTCCCCTACCATAATCATGAAATGTGCAAAACGAATGAGGGATCCAAAAAAACAAATTTAACAATCATTTGTTCTTTCATGTTGAAAACAGTGGCGTAGCCAGCCCAAAATTTGAGGGGGGCCAAAATGTTTGATTTTAGGCGAATAACACTATTTTGCTTACAAAAACGCCTCTCAAAGCACAAAGCTATAGTTTCTAAACATTTGGGGGGCCAAGCCACTTTGGACCCCCCTGGCTACCCCTATGGTTGAAAAGGTGCGATTATTGTATGATTCTAATCATTTTCACAGCCATTACATCTGAATTTGCGTATTTTTTCTTCAAGTCAGGCGTAAGTCACGAAGGGAGGTAGCGACTGCTTGTGCCTCCTCTCACCGGGTGGCTTTCGCATTGAGCAGTATGTCACAAACTGCGTTGGTGAGCGCTTGTCGTGTAATTACCTTTATGTTAGTTCTTTAACCTTCATGTCAGCTACAGTGTAATGTTTGTATACAATTTTAATATATATACTTCCTCTACTAATGCTCTCGCTTTCCATAGACTGGCATTTACTTGACGTTGTGTATAAATTATAATATACTGAATATGCAGCGTTATGCCACTTCAGTAGCTGGTCAGACATGCAGCAACAGTGATATAAGGTGACGAAGGGAGGCAGCCAATTACTTTGCCTCAATGAAAACTTTTTATTGTTACGACATAGTTAGGCAATTCTATCGTACGATATGGCATCACTGGCGTGACCGACAAGCCGCGTTGGGGAAACTAACTTGCTATGAAAATGTGTGGACTACAGCAGGATTCCGATTTTGTGACATGAAAAATCTACCAAGAAGCCTCAGCAGACATGCAAGGTCAAAAAATCACATTCAAAACCAAATTGCTTTAGAAACTTCTGTAAGAGCAAGGATATACTTTGGCTTTGAACGAACAGTGGAGACTAAATATCAGCGTTCATAATGCTCAGGTAAGGGAAAACCGAGATATTTTGAAAGACCTCATTAATGTAAATTGTTTCCTAGCCAAACAGCAATGAGCATTTCGTAGTAACGATGATAGTTCGACCTCCTCTAATCGTGGCAGCTATGTGGAACTTTACATACTCTTGCTGCGAAAGATGAAAGATTAGCTAAACATTTTGAAGACATCTACTGTGTTTTCTGGCTTCTCAAGCATAATTCAGAACGATTTCATTGAAGCAATAGGTGATGTGATTAGATATGATATAAAGGAGATCAGTGCAGCCGCATTTGTTGCTGCAGAAGTAGACGAGTCAAAGGATGTCACAAACAAAGCTCATATCTCTGTGGCTGAAAGCGAAGTGGCTTGTGAAGTGAAGGAAGCGTTCTTGGGATTTGATGTGAGTGATGACAGACGAACCGCTGCTAAATTTTTTAGTTGTCCTTCCTGTTTCCGTTTGTTCGTGTTTGTTTATTTTACATGGCGTGCAGCCAGTATTATTTAGTCAGTTTGTGAAGTAAATTGGTTCGTGTTGTTGCGCACTAGAGCGCGACGTTGACATGCGGCGCTGTGTGCGTGTTGACATAGTTGGTTTATTCCAGCTTCCAAGTGTGGATGTGCGTTTGGGGGCGAATGAAGCACCCGGGGATGCTGTCTGTGCGAAGCGGTCATCTTCTAGTAACAAAGGGGGTGGACCCTTAAGATAGCCTACGCCTGCGGATGGGCTCCGTGTTGCTTCTAATTGCTTGTTGTGGCCGCATCGTATCCTTGTAGTGAGTCGGTCGCTTTTTATGCTTCGAATCGATCGTGTTTTGTACTTCCTTCGCCAGTGCGTTGAACTTCCGGTTCGATTTAATTTTAGGTGGGGGAGGATGAAGTGAATTGGTGCTTATTGCTTCGCACTGGTGATCTGCAGCACTGCGCGCAGTCGTGCTTTCACTTTGCATATTTCATTGAAACTCTCTGTAGCTGCCGGTCATACTGATGGTCTGCATTCTCGATTGGATCACTTCATGCCAGTGTTTTTCAATCGGGGTTCCGCGGAACCCCAGGGATCCGCGATTGGCTGCCAGGGATTCCGCAGATACAGACCGAATTTGTCTGGGAGGATTTTCGCAACCACAGTTCTATGCGGTTGTAGCAATATAGACACTTGGATCATTGCATAGGGTTCTACAAGCAACGCAAACATTTGCGGAAGGTTCCGCTGCAGCAAAAAAGTTTAAAACCACTGCTGTATGCATTGTAAACGTGTGCATAAGTTGTAAGACTGTTTCAACTTTTCAGTAAAGCCTTTAGACAAGTAGATGACGAGTCTCTTCAATTTGGCCCTCCTATATTTTAGTTTTTTTCAAATCTAGAATTGCCTCTGTACCTATGTTTGTGCAACAACTTGAGATATGGGATAGAAAGCATGAGCAGTAGTCATTCTGCAAGCAGCCAGTTGAGTGGTTAATTTATGCTACTCCATTCAATTCATACACTCGCAAATTTGGCTTTGAAAGAGAGAGAGTGCCTCCTCAGCCACGAGCCTCACCGCACGCCACTGTAAAAAATATATATGCAATACAATGAAATCAGGGCACTCTGTCTTTTCAGGGCAAGCGCAAGTTGCTAAAAAATCCTGAATGTAAAAAGTATATTCAAGACAGTGAAAATTTTCAGGGCAAACTCTGTTTTTCAGGGTAAGCGCAGAGTTGCTCAAAAGCCCTGAACAGTGAAAATATTTTCAATACAGTGTATTCAGTGTATGTTCACTTGGGGGTGATCCGTATAATTTGGGCTAGTGTAGTATGTAATCTGGACTATAGTCGTGACTGGTTATAATGACTTTGATGTGGACCAAACCCTCGTTATTTTTAGTGCCAGTTTTTTTGGAGCTTTTTCAGAACTCAGTACTTGGAAAGTGTTTTATTGGCTACATTTATAGGAGCGTCGTACAGTACTGTACATGGTACAATCACAGTATACAAATGCGATACAATACGTATAGGCACACTGGCACATGCATTTTGAGTGTGTGTTTCATTTCCCGAGGTACAATCTTTAATAGAAGTGGGCGAACGTACGTGCAGATTCCTTGGCCTCTTTGAGTGCGCGTCTTCCTTGCTCAAGCGCACAGCAACGATAACACAGGCATTTGCAGGGAGTCAGACCCTTTGATCCGGAACCGTCGCTTTTAACCTTTACGTTACGCCATTGAAGCCGCGTACATATTTGCATCAGTAAAGGCAATTACCGTAAAGTTTCTTATCTGGGAGAACACAACATGCAAGGAACTTCACCCCCTTGAGTTAACAAGCAACGTAACTATAGAATTTGCCTATAACGGCACCTCTAGGGGATTGCATAAAGAACGTTATTGCCGAATTGGCGTTTTAAGCGACTTGAAATGCATGTAAAAGATGCCATCGGAACTGAAAAAAATGTAACGTTATAGGTGAATTGACGTTACAGACGAAGCCGTTATAAACGAATTCAACTGTATACAGCAGATTTACAAGAGATTTCAGGCCCCATTTGGATTAAACTAAAAACGTTACTTGCAGGGCAAATTGTTATTTTCAGGGCAAATTTTTTCCGCCCCCCCAGCAAAATGCCTTCCCGTACGCCTGTGCAGATGTCTAGACTTAAGTTATATTTACTTTACGCAACAGACCACAACTGTGGTTTAAACAAACAGAAAACCAGATCTACCTAAACGCAACATATAAAATTAATAATTAACGTTGCTACATGAGTGGTGGTATGCAAGCACACGCAGCATTGCCTAACAAAACATTCCTGCAAACAGCGGTAACCCATAGGTGTTGAAGAACCTAACACGCCTGTCAGCACACAACAGCAATCTGATGGAGGTAGCGGTGAACAAAACAACCAAGGATTGGAATGCACGAAACGTTGTAATAATTAAAAAAGTGCCAAACACTAAGCATGATGATGTGAAGCAGACTTGCAATTTGTTTCACAACATCCACCCCTTTAAAAAGAATCGACGGAATCGCAACGGTTTACCCAGAGTGTTCTTTTTCATGTAGAGACTCGGGTAAATGCCACCTACATAGAAGGCGTAATATCGAGTGAAATCTTTGTTGCCTCCGAAAGTGTCTGTTGGCGAACTCGGACACGGCGCCAAGTTTTTCAATGCTGCATTGTTCTCTCTAGTGTCGTTGTAGCGTATGTGTGCAAACGATGGCTTTGGCTAAACAAGATCCACCCCTTTTAACAAAATCACTTGTTTGTGGCTGCGATTGAACTTGCACAGCAGTACACATCCTGGTGCAGACAGTCACACAGGCAATGTCATTCCATTTGACGAGGAACTTGCAAATTTGAAAAACCATTCGCGTGGTATCTCGTTTTAAACTGTGCACAATAGAGTACGTGATGAATGCAAAGCATTGTTTAAAACCGTTTTCCAGTATGCTATTGACAGTTTCGACCTTTCAAAGTCAATTGTATTGTCTTACAAATGATTCTGTTACATCCTTCGAATTGCAAGTTTCCGATCGGGTGGTATGAGGTGTGGATCGACTGGCTGAAACCACATGCTGTGTCAAAGATTCTAACTAACATAACGTTGTTAAAACATTATTAAAACGTTATTAAAACATTGTTAAAGCGTTGTTAAAACGTTGTTAGAACTTTGTTAAAAAACTTTTAAAAAACGTTTTATGTTAGCTGGATTTGGTGTCACTTCCTCTTTTACTCTCAGTCAATTCCACAAATCTAGCTTAAACCTTGTTGCAACCTGTACATCCTTGTCTTTCACTTCGCACAACAAAAACCCACAGTAAAAGTATGAGGTCGACTGTCGCGATCACGAAATGTGAATATTACACTAAACCACGACAATGTGTTCATTGTACTGCGCGCTGCTGGCTCCTCAGTGAAGAGCAAAGTCTCAGCTCTACGTCATTGCAGAACCCCTGATCCTGAAAAACTTGCATATCACTACTAGAAGACACACTCACGAGAAGAAATTTGCACAAATATTATCAATTGATGCAAGAAAAGCTCATTTCTTTGTGTGCAAACTATCAGTGTTTGGCGATTAAGATGTTTGGAGATTTCGTAAAAATGACTCTGAGTCGAGTCATTCATTGTGACTCGAGGGTTGCGAAGTCGGAGGTAAAACGCCCGACTCCAACTCCGACCTTTCCAAATTTCCGAATCCGACTCCTAACATAAAGAGAATGAAATTTTGCAGTTAAAATCAATGGAAATTATGGTGCACAGCAAGAAATCTCTGTTTCAACAAAAGTTTCAAAAGAAATTGTACCATTTCAACAGGAATTCCCAATTTAGGAGTGACGTAAAAAATGATTCAATTGGACTTTTTGGAGTCGGACAAAAAAATCCCACTCACTCCGACACCCTGTGTTGTTAGGACACCGACTCCACCCAAATCCCTCCGACTCCTTACGACTCCGCAACCCTGGTTCAGTCATTCGGTAAAAACGTGACTGGAGTCGAGTCATCACATCGTTTCTTAACGTGAGTCGACTCACTAAAAATCGTGACTCGAGTCGAGTCATTGAGGCGTTACGAGAACGCTGCGACATAGTAATCCGTTCATTGGTGGGATAAAATTTTAGACTCATTTTTTTGCCATCAGGGGTACGATTCTCAGGAACATTCATTCAAATCATGGAATAGGTGGATTGTTTATCACTAGCACTTACTGCTTGCATGCAAGTTTCCTCAATGACTGGGTGCGGTTCAAGGTTTGTGAAGTGCTTGGATATTACTTCTTTTAATATGGCATTGTTTTTCGAATGCTTCATTAAGTCTTCCTTTGACATAGCGATGTCACGTTGGTCGGGATCTGCGGTGGTTCGGTGGTGGTAGCACATCTGGCACAAAGTCACAATGTGTATCGAAAAGGTTTAAGGGGGGCACCTACGTGGAAGTACCGAAAAACGTAAGTGCACATTCAAAAAAGCAAACAGCAATAGTGCAAATCAATGTAACCGTCTTTTTAACGTATATAGAATTTATCCATTCAGCGTATCATAAACGAATTATCGATATTTATTTGTACTCTTTGCTCTGCAATCATAACATTCAAATAATCCTGAAATAGGTGTGTAACAAGTATGTAGGTTGAATAATTCTAGCATAAAGAATGGAATATTCTTATTACGCCAGTCACATCAATGCAGAAACAAGCAGGTGTTCCCAAGTCGCTGTTCTTTATTCCACACAGAATTACTTCGGAAGCCATATTGTGGGGCTGCGTTTCTGACATTCTCGTTTAACACTGACGAAACACATACATTTATAAACCGAAAAATATGTACCTGAAGGCATTTTTAGAAACGTCATGCTCCCCAAATCTATAAACTTTACATATCAAATATTTATGCTATCGGAAAAATTAGTTTTGTTGCTAAAGTACACAAGATGTTCAAAATATACTTTTTAATTAGCTACAATAAATATGGGGACATTCTCATTTTAAGAATCTTCACAAACATTGGAAAGTTTGAGACAGGAAGAGCTACAAAGAAAACTTCCAATCTACTAAAATATTTCTCCGAAATGTCAAAAGCACTACCAAATGAATCAGCACAATATTGGCTGGATTTCTTGGAACGAAAACATAAATGCTAAAAGTATAAAACTGAATAACAACCAGGCGATTTTCAGAACAGCTCAACCACCAAAGATGCCAAAATTTTTCACCAACAAGAAAACATTTTCCTACAAATGTTTTTTACTTTGAATATAAGTTTTAATGAAAAATACGGCAGCCTATTCGTCCCGTTTCGTTAGTTGTGAGTGAGGCTAGAAAATTATCTACAGTAAAATCAATAAAACCTTTCAAAAATAATGAGTCACATTGTTGCGACGCATTTTTTGAAACAATATTTTGCGATCTTCAGATTAGATCCCTAAAGCAAGGATGCACACCTTTTTCGCTATCGCCGGCCGCGTTACGTTTGTCATTATGAATCACAGCCGACAGTGAGTTCAAGATATTTTTATTTTTACCATTGCTTCTGATCTTCTTCCACACGCTGAGCCTAGCCTACTTCCACACGTCTGTGTGCCGTCTTTCTACGAAGTATAGACATTTTAAATTACATGTGCACGGCCGCATACATTTTTATCTATGGACATAAACTTTTTCGCAAGACAATAACTTACAATAAAATGTTCTGTCAATGACTTAGTGTCACAACACAAAGTTGAAAATTTGATGAACTGCTTACTATTGCAAAGGCTACCACCCACAAGAATCATATATGATTCGACGCAACGGCAGTTAAAGCAGTAGCGGTTTAGGGGCTCCTGTTAGTGGGTTTTATGACGTCACCGTGTTCACTCAACCGTGGTACGACCTTTTTGCACATTAGCCAAATTGGAGGCAATAAGATTCTATACAGTGCTTTGGAGGCCATTGCCTAAACGCCCTTTTTCTTCGCCCATGTGGTGTAGTAGTTAATTTAAAGTTTCCTCTTTACAAATCTAACACTTTCCGTCATGCCATCTCAAGCACTGACGAGCCTTGCAATGATCTGTTTAATGATTCTGTGCTTAAGGATAAGTGAAGTAATATGTAGGCCCAGGAAACATTTACTGCCTGTAAAACAAGCATAAATCTAGCATCTGTAGGCTATTTGTTCCGAATCACTGTAGAGAGTTTTGTCAACCATCTAACCTAACCATTTCGTGGGGCAAATTGTTTCCAGAGAGGCTGGATGTTTTTTTCACCATCGTGTCCATGTTGCGATGCGTAGGCTACATTTTTAAATTTTCAGATTGTGCGTAGTCTATGAAGTTCATGTACGGGCTTTTACTTCCCATATATGCACCCATTCCACTACACAAATAACACAATGGCATACAACATACAGCAAAACATGACACCCCAGGGCTGTTTCTACTTCAGGACAGGGAAGCTTTTGGCGTTTTTATTGTGAAAATTTGACCGTTTGGTTTGGTCGCAAATATTTTGTTTGACCTTTTGTGAGTATT
>JGI24158J21664_10009026_pt1 | contig 13305 bp, 6 predicted proteins | sample Ectturendosymbi3_FD_21664 | JGI IMG/M metagenome (IMG submission 21664) | reverse complement strand
TTTGAGTGCGCGTCTTTAAGTGCCTTGCTCAAGCGCACAGCAGCGATAACACAGGCAGGTTTAGAGTCGGACCATACGATCCGGAACAGTCGCTTTTAAAACATTGCGTTGCGTCATCGAAGTCGCGTACATATTTGCATCAGTAAAGGAAATTACCGTAAAATTTCTTGTCTGAGCGAACACAACACGCAAAGAACTTCAACCCCTTGAGTTAACAAGCAAGATAACTACAGAATTTGCCTATAACGGCACCTCTAGGGAATTGCATAAAGAATGTTATTGCCGAATTGACATTATAAGCGAATTGAAATGCATATAAACGGTGCCATCGAGACCAAACAAAATGTAACGGCATGGGCGAATTGACGTTACAGACGAAGCCGTTATAAACGAAGTCAACTGTATCGAACAGATTTACATAAGGTTTCAGGTCCCATTCGGAATAAACTAAAAAGTTAGTTTCAGGGCAAATTGTTATTTTCAGGGCAAATTTCTATTTTCAGGGCAAATTGCTATTTTCAGGGCAAATTGCTATTTTCAGGGCAAATTGTTTCCGCCCCCCGGTAAAATGCCTTCCCGTACGCCTATGGACGTAGCTACGGAACACATGAGCTATGACCACGCCCCTCCAAATAAAAGAAACTGTTTATCATGTACATACTGTACAACAAAGAAACTTCAGCCTGGCGGCAAGCTTCTGAGGAATCTGCCTGCTTTCTGCTTTCATTCTTCTGTGACGATTAAAACTTGCTAGCATATCTATTTTTCCATAGTTGTAAGCCACAATGATCGCAGCTAGTGAATCGGTCACAGTTTATTAACAGGGAAACTAGTTTCGCGTTTTGCAACGCATTATTATCAGCCCTGTAAAAGGGTAAGGCAAAACTTACAGGCAAAAAGTTGGCACTTGAAAACAAGTAACGCAAGAAACACGAACTGGTTAGTTACAATGACAGTAGTAAAACTTGCGAAGTTAAAAGGCTGAGTTTCCTAGAGCCTCGTAAACCAGTCACTGCTAAGATAACCTGCGCTTGGTAGCGGCCTAACAAAGGCACTTTTGCTGCGGAGATAACACACATGCGCGATGACGAGTGCCGTGTACATACAATTCAATTCCAACAAGTTTCCGTCTTTTTTGGTATAATACAGGCCAGGGGCGGGCAATTAATTTGCCTTGGCGGCCATTTGGAGAAGACCGGGTTTAGCGGAGGGCCGTACCTTCTGATCAGATCATAAAATAAATAAACAAAACAAAAACGATAATGGTACATAGAAAAAATATTTTTATAATTGTTCTTGTGCAAATACAGTTTACCCAGCGCAAGGAATTCAGTATGACAGATGTAACCTCACACAATTTCCAACAAATTTTAGATTTGAAGATTGTTCCTGAATGCTTCCGCGGGCCATTGAAAACGCTGTGGCAGGTAACATGTGACCCGCGGGCTGCTAATTTCCCATCCCTTCTGTAGGCCACGACCATTTTGCCAAAACATCTTCATCAAAAAGATCGTAGCACGGTTGACTGAGCACGATGACGTCATATCAACACTACTCAAAGGGGCCCAGCGCCTGGGTCTTGCATTGGGTCACGCACCTGCTAGGGTCGGCCCTGGATCCGCTAGTTGAAGCTGTCTCAACAACAGCACAAATGAAACTTAGCGACTTTTTTGCAAGAACGCAACGCAGTACTGTACTACTGTATGCTCGGTATTGCATGTAAATACAACTGCCAGTGTTTTAAAGTTCTTGTTTGTGTATTTCTTATCAGAGTATTCGCGAAAACACAATACAGTATGCGGCAATCCTAATCAAAAACGCTGAACCCTTGCCAGGCTCTGGACTTCAGCTAACAGACCATTTTAGGAATGATTTATCATAGTTCGGCTGTAAAGGTCAGTTGGCCTATAGCGAAGCTTTTTATCCGGCCCACTGAAGTGACGTTATAGGGCAATCCTACTGTATTTCAAAAACACAATTTTTTCATATAAAACATTTGCGCCCCATCGCTGAAATGGCATCGCCGAACTGTCCTAAAGCCAGTTAAATCAAACTACAGTAAATTAAACTTTTTCCCGTTAGGGCTTTATATCTCACAGAAAATTTATCGTGTTTTCCAGATCTTGATTTGTACAATTTTAATTGCGTTAAGTACTAAATCATCTGTACATGCAGGTGAGTGTAGTGAATAAGCTTTGCAATACGGGCTTACTATGGTGTTTACATTAATAACTCCATGGTATGCCTCAATGTAATATTGACTGATTGATTTACTGTTTCATATCGTTCAGTTAATAAACAGAAACATTACAAAGAGCCATCGCGCAATAGGGAAACCAATTAGTTTAGAATGGCTAGAGATCAACTAGCCAAACCCTTGTGTTGAGCTGCAGCGACAAGTATTTCGTAACTTTACGACAGAGTTGTGGTTAAAACTGATTAATGGTTCGGTATATTTTTTTGAAAATACACAACCTCATCAACACTTTGTGCATGGGCGTCGGAAGGGGGGGCAGGTGGGGCAAGGCCCCCCTGGATTTTGAAAATTTCAGCAAAAGGTTGTTTTCTTGATTTCGAGTGGGAAAAACAAATCCCACCACTTTTGGTCCCCCCTGGAGAAATTTTGGAAAAATCCCCTAGTGGCCCCGCCCCTGGAAAAAGTACTTCTGACGCCCATGACTTTGTGGAGACTGCGTCAAACATAGGCCCGTTTGTATAAGAGACATGTATAAATTTTTTTCAAACATTTGCAGGCATTTTTCAGGCGTTTTCTACGTAAAGAGAAGGTATACTTGTGGAGATTAACAGTTGATCGCTAATTTGTACGCAATATATCCAGCCTTGGTTACATAGCAACATTTTGCAATTGATGATCCAAGTAATCCAAAACGAACAGTCATTGGCCCGTTTCTTCTTCCGGGGTATTGGCATGCTTTGAAGTTATTTGGCATATATACGATTTAGCATTTTGCTACATCTGGAACTGGAACACTTAAATCGCTTCTTGGCCAAAGTTTGAACTTCAAAACATATAAAATGTATATCACCTCCGTTTACATAGATTTAGTTTTAGAACTGTACGGTAGCCAATGATATGCATTTATTAAGCCTAAAAGGCTGACCTGCAAACAATGCAAGTAATATTTGTAGCACGCCAGTGTTATCAGAGAAATTTTGCGATTTTGTAAAATGATGCTTTTATCACCATTAGGTGGGACACAGCAAGTTGGTGTGCCAGAAAAACCTGCAGAAAGTGTTACTCCTTGTTTTTACTTGCGGTTAGTGACTAAAAGCAGCTAGATACAAGTTTTGTATTTCGGAAATGTGATTTCACAAGCTTGTCAAATTGTCGCAGAAGTGTGTATACTTTTCATCAAAAAAGATATTTCGTCCATGGCTACATATTTTGCGCAACACCAGCTATGCTTGCAGTTGCAATTAAAGGCATTACACTATAGATTGCGCAGAAACAAAGGATGTATTTGACGTTTTTATCACAAGGGACAACTTAGGTCTCGCAATCCAAAACTAACCAGAGAATATCCCCATGACCAAACGTCATTTCAGTTCGTCTCAAGAACATTTGAGCGTAATCAGCGGGCGGTCTTGGTGAAGGTAGCGCGGTATCGTTTTTAAAGAACAAAAATTGGCTGGATAGGCTAAGTTCTCCAAAAGATTTAGAAAAGTAATGAATTTTTTATTCACACCGTGTTTCTAAATGTCCCGTTGTGGGTTTTGTAAAAAGTGCCCTCCTTATCTTTTCAACAGATAACAGCATACTCTTCATGACAATTAACAACACCTGCACATTTAGGCAAGTCTTGGAATCATCAATGTAATCTTGAACGTAGAACAATTGTAGTTCTTAGTTTACCAACGGCAAAATATTTCTACTTTATCAACGTACTCAAATTTCATGAACAACAACACTGAACTGCATTTACAAATCTCACTATGCAGTTGACAATATTTTAACTTATTCTGAGTACAAGCATGACATGCACAACTCATATATTTTTAGTTTATACAACCCCATGCATTCAATTCAATTTTCCCAGATGTAATTTTAATTGTCGCGCTGTCATATCATTTATCTCAACAGGCAATCTGTCTGGCTTTTAGGTCCAGATGTTTTCAACTAAACCCTCCCTTTAACCGAAGTACCAGGGCATAGTTCAGTGCAACAAACATCTTTTTGAATGTGTTTTACAAGTAAGTGTCAAGTGTAAATCCCTACTGTCTTTGCATGTCAATTTTGACGGCTTTTATAGGTTTCATAAGCGTTCAGCATTTATTATACTCGTTGCTCTTCATCAGAGCACCTTATTGGCTAATATCGATGGGGTTCCCGCCTGGGGCTCCCCTGACACTCTTTATTGTGTCTGGCTATTGACGCACACGTCGCTTCTACGTCAATTCTTTCTTTGTTTTATTTTGGCGGGTTGCCACAGACAAGCCAGCTTGCCACACGCAGGGTTATTCCCCTTATTACGTATCAAGCGTTTCAGTCTACAATGGCATAACGCATGCCATCACATATTCGCATTTAACGCAAAGGCACAGCAATCACATACACAAACATCTGATAAGGTTGTTTGAAGTGCATTGTTTATTAATTCATCAATACTTTTTTTCTGATACATCATCACTAAGACTATTTAATGTATCCGCACATTCAATACTTATTTTTATCTCAAAGATAGATAGCGTTTCATATGTCACAAACTTATTCCAATAATGTAATATTTTATCAATCAAAGCAGGTTCATTGGTTATACTTTCAATTGCCATTCTACTCTCTTAGAATACAAGACTTCTTGTAAAGTAAACATTCTTAAACTTATTCTAACACAAAACACTACTACGCTCATTTTTCCTACTCAGTAGTAACATTACAGGTACACAGGCTAACGCAACATTGGCAAGAAAGCTCTTTCCTTATTTTCACAACTGTTTATCATTCCGAAATTCCTTTACATTAAGTTTTTCCTTATTCTAGTTCACCCTTTTTGTTTCCAGCACTGCTTGTAATGCGGCTACTGTTAAGAGGCTTTCAAACATCTAAATTTCTTCAACCTCGCCCTGCGCTTACACGCTGTAACTGCTTTCGTTGCGCCATCATTGCAAGGCTTTGCTTACTAGTTCTGGTGCGTCACCTTATTGCTGTTGTGGTCCTGCAAACCATTTGTACTTTAAAACCATCAATGCGTGACCCAGCGTCTTGTCCACTTTTGTTCTTAAGGTAACCCTTTTCAGGTTCAGTTTTCTTTTACGGTGGCTATTACTTTAATTCATACTTTCATTTAAATGTTCGACCACCACTTTATAAACGTCTCACCTTCATATATCGTTTTGCATAAGACATGATTTCAATCAGTCTTTGGTTTTGCCCCAGCAGTTGCTTTCTTTTAGGCCAAGCTGCTCAATTTAGATGTTTCTTTTAGCCAGCTTGCCACTGTATAAAAGTTTCGTAATTAGCATTGTGGTTTTTCGCAATTCCTTACTTCCTCATGTATGTTGCGTTTTCCTTAATATATCAAATACATATTAATACGCGTTACTCAATTCAATGTCTATACTATAACTTTTTGCAAAATATTAATATAATACATAATTATTACACACAGCATGTTCTATCATTGACTGTTTTAATCCAATCCTCTGATTGACCATTTACGCAGAATATTTATTCAATATTGATTCACTGTTACTTTCACCATTTTCTAAACCAGTCATGTTATGGTCGAAACGAACCATAACATCGTAAATCAGCGTGAGGCCCTAAATTAAAACTAAACCAGAACACCTCTTAAATCATAAATTCTGCGGGCATGCATGTACGCACCAATTAAGGCTGGTTTACACTAGGGTCAAGCAAGACTGAGTCAAGTCAAGCTGAGCGTGGTAAAGTGTTTACACTTGCACAACACATTCCGCTTGACTGCGGCGGTTGCTCTGCGAGCGAAGTTTGATGTGCTGCCCTAGTCTATGTGGCTGCTTTCTGTATACAAATTGACATATCTTCAACGATTGGCCGTTATAATAAAAAAGCAGCTGCTACTGTTACTGCTTAGGCACTGGCTCTTGAAAAGGTGCTCACAAGGAAAAAAGCGAATGTACTGAGTCCATCCTCAATGTGTTCTTCCATATTTAACATGCAGTGTGGTGGTCATATTTGATGCTCCACAAGAAGAGGTTTTTGTGATAGCTACCACCTCTTAGCCACTATTATTACAGATTAATCAAAAATGACCAGAAGAAAATGCAAGATAACAGTTACGAGTTTGATGAAAACTTCATATGAATATCACCACAGACATTTTTACAGTTGGAGATGAACATCTCATGCAAACCTGGGCTGGGTGTGCTGCAGGAAAACTCAATTGTGACTTTGAGTCAGATCAATCATGAAACTTGCTTAATGACAGTAGGCAAAGCGCCATCAAAAACAAATGCACACTGAGAAACGGTTACAGTACGATCAGTAGGATCACTGTTTAATACTATTGCACTCTGTACTTTTGAAACTACAGTAGATTTACCAGGAAACATTACACCATGCCTATTATTTGAATCCCTGTACCAACCGATACCACTGATATTTCCCAAGAAACTGCTGTGCAAACGCATAAAAACACCACCTTCCTGATTATACCCACGGAGTACCTCAAAACCGTCCATGATCAAGCCCACATTCGGGCTGAGCTCGGCTGAGCAGTTCCCTCCAGAGCGTAAAAATGTTTGGGCTGAGAGGGACTGGTGCAAGGGCGGGCTGAACAGGGCGTGGGAATTTCGTCATAACAGAACAGTTGTTCCCAACCGGTGAGCCGCGACCACAAAGTGGGTCGCGGAGGAGTGACTGTGGGGTCGGGAACAACAGCCTCAATAGTTTGATGAAGTCTGAAATTTTTAGAATTGCGCATACTGTATCAACATCTTGTGTTGCATCANCAAAACCGAATTTTGTGAAGTTCACATTATCTCCACTATCATTCCTGTCTGGTTTTTACTATACAATTTCAATCAACCTTCTTGTAGAAGCAGGCCTGCACCAGAAATAGTAAGCGCTGCCCAGTGATGCCGAGATTACGTCAGCCTCGTAAACATCTCTCCTGCTGTGAATGCTTGCGAGCTGAAATTTCAACAAAGCACAACCGATCTATTTATTGTTATAGTTCCATATTACATTCATTAATTTGTATTCGTTTTGGTTCAAGCTCATAATTCCAGCACAAAGTATCGCAGGCTACAGTTGACAAATGGTGGGATCTTACCAGCAGGCCCAACAAGTCATAAGCGGATCCAGAGTGTGTAAGGGAGTTTAAGACCCCCTAAATTTTTTTGGATAAGTTTTTATACAAAAAATATGGTCCCAATTTTACATAAACCGCACGTAAGTATTTGAACTCATTTATCATTTGGGTACGATTGGGCTTCTTGTGGACAAAAGTTGAATAAGCAGTAGACTATGCTATTTTCTTCGTACATGCTTTCATGAATGAGTGCAGCTGATCTTACTAGTTAAGAGAAAACTCAAAATTAAGCTACAACAAACTTATAAGGCAGTTAACTGCAGGCTATAGGCTAGAGCGCTCAGTGACGGCATGAATTCCATAACAGCAAACTTAACCGTAAAACGTGGCCTACGTGTCCGTTAGGCTGAAAATGAAGTCCGCTAGATTAGCTGTAGGTTATGCTAAAGATGACTATTGATTAGCATCAGACCTGCCAGCAACAATTTATGGACAAAAGTTCAGCTTAGCACGAAATCATTGTCATTCTGAAAATGTTATACTATAGCTTTGTCTGTTGTCAAATCTACAACACTGTATTATGTCATGGGGTACAGTTAATAATTCCGTCCCGCAACCTTTGAACGTTTTGCATAACAATATATTAAAAATAATGACATTTAGTAATTACAGTTGTCATGTTACTCCTTTATATAAAAATCTTAATGTGTTGAAACTAAATGATATCAATCCGATTTAATTGGCAAAATTTATGCATGAACTATATCATGGTGCTCTGCACAAAATCTATGACAATTTATTTCAAAATATTTCTAGTGTTCATTCTTACAAAACCAGATTCGCAAAAATGCAAATTGTTATTTTTTTTTTTTTCTTTCTAACTGTTGCATTTCATATATTCCTGATGGTGGCTTACGAATAAGCCGATACGTTGAATAAAATAATGTATTCGATAATTGTGGCTATTCTGTTCGCAATAAGAATCTACAGCAACTCCGTGCATTTTTTACTAAGGCACTGTCTTTGTTTCAACAAACTTTTGCGGTGCCTCGACTAGATAACTTCAGTTTTTTTCGGCGTCCTGGTTAATTGCGAATACATTTTGGCAGGGTTTGTTTTCGCGTTGCTGTGTTGTATCGTAACACACAAACTTACATAAAACGAAATCAGATGCTTCTTATCGACCCATATTCTGTGTATCCAATACAATTTTTCATCATACTGCAGGCCTACTGCCTACTGCAGGCCTACTGTACGTCTAAAATTGCGTTACCGCGATATAGTCGTGTTTCGTACAAAAAATTGAGTGCTTGATCAGGAGACGGGAACTTGATCATTGACTCGCTGCAAACTACAAACTTTACATTTCCCACTTAACGTGCTGGAAAAACATTGTCCGATCATTTTCAGTGCCCTGGTGATGCAATGAACACCTTCCAGGGCAAAGTGCCAGCATTAATTACTTCAAGTTTTTTAAGATGTTTGTCTCTACGCGTACCTAAGCGTAGCCAGCCCACAAATTTGGGGCAGGGCAATGTTTTGACTTTTAGCGAGCAATAGTTATTTTGTTTTCGACACCGCCTCTCAAAGCACAAAATGACAAAAAGCGCTAGAAATTTAGGGTGTAATGAGCCCCTGCCGACGCCTCTGCGCGTACCCCAAGCGTTTTTTTCGGAGGAGAGAGTTGTGCTTGATTTCGAAATAACCACACTTATTTCGACCTTCAAGTGATTTTCTATGGTGAAATGGCTTTTATAATAGATAGCATTTTGTTTCAAATAGTTTGTGATGGATAGATTGCCACTGGTTGGCGGGTATTTTTGTAAACAAATCTCGCCATTTTGGGTAGACAATCGTGATGTGTGATAAAAATCGGAAAATCTTCCAAAAATAAGCAAAATTTCAAGTCCGAACGTCACGAACTTCTATTCCATGCACATCTGCAATTTTCGAAAACAATACGGCATGGGTCTTGTACAGACTGCCAACAAAGGTTACTGGCAGCATTTCGCTTTTTTTCGTGCATGTTTTGTGTCGCTTTTATGCCTGCCCAATGCGTTTATTTGGCGCGGACCTGTGTTTGTTTTGCTAATAATAAATTTTTTCCACAATCAACAAGCCACTTTTTCGAGGTTATATAAGTTTGAGAATAACTTTTGAATTGTTTTGAAGGCCGCTTCTGCTCCGGAAACGTCCTAGTAAGCCTGAGTAATGGTGAGAATGCGATTTGGCCAAAATATCTATGGGTATTTTCAAGGACACCGGAAAACACTCAAGGACAACAAAATGTTTTTCGGGGATAAAGGACATAACCAGTTTTGATAGCAAATTCATGGAACTCCTTGGCACTTAAGGATATCTGGCAACTTTCTATGAGCAACACCTTCTAACGTGGAACAAACCTCATTGAAATCGAAATAGAGCAGCGGTTCCCAAACTGTGGCACGCGTACCACTAGTGGTACGCGAATAGGCCTACTACTTTCTGTTGATCTTCGCAAAAAATTATATTATTCATAGCTGTGGTTTTCATTAATGGGGTTCTTTCAATTAATTCCTGAATTTTTGTGTGCATCCCTTGTTGTTTTTTAAAAATGGCAAGTGTAATTTCTCACAGACATTTTGTTCATATCATATTAGTGTCAATTCTAGTTTTGCAAACTTTTGATCGAATGATATTTGGTAGATTGAGTTTTCCTGGAGCAGGGTGGTACGTGGTGACAGTATGGGTTCCACAAACGGTACGAAATTAGAAAAAGTTTGGGGACCACAGAGTAAAGTGTCGTTAAATAGAGAAGTCGGTCATGCGCGAAGTAAAAATATTATTCTCAACACAGCGAAGGGAGCTTCTTCAGTTTGGACTGGCAACCAAACACACATGTTGTTGAGAGATTGCTGAAATAAACTTAAAAATATGAATATAACTTCCTTGCATTCTAAAAGGAGAGGACACGTGGAAAAAAAACAGTTTGCCCGGTCAAGAGCAAATTTGTCACCAAAACATCAGACTTCACAAATTTCTCTCAAAACATCAGATTTGGCGTTAAAACATCAGAAGTGACAACACTGGTTTGTGACGAGGCAGTATGAATCACCTGTAATTACGCTTAGAAAGCATGCTTCAAACTGTTACGAAATCCTTTCTCGCCTAAACAAAGGGACAAAATGATAGCTGTGATGTTGTTTGAATGACCAGTGCCACGAAAAAACTTTTTCACGGTTTCCTGAGTTATTGTCTGGCACTCTGCCAGGTGTTCCGACTTGCCAGCCGCGGCCGAAATATTTTTTCTGTACGGCAAATCTTTTTTCTTTATGCTCAAGGGTTCCACACGCACGTGACGGAAGAAGGCCTTCATTTCGTTTTACAATTCGCATAAGCCGAATCTTTTCTGAAATGTTTGCTACAGCTAACTATACGGCATAGCATTGTAAAAATATTTTCGCAGTCAGTTTAGCACTCGAAGAATGCAGACGGTTAATTCTTTCCCTGCACCAATGATTACGGAACGGTTTTGTCAATCTTTTCGATATTCACAAAATATCTGCACAAAAGGGTGTATAGATCGGTTTTGTCAATCTTATCCATGATCACAAAATTTGCACAAAGGGTGTCTAGCTTGAAAATGAACTCCTCGGTGGTTGCAAACTCCCTTTCGGTTTACAGTGTTGGCAGTCGCTGAGTTTCGCTTTGTTAAAGCGGAAAAGGTATGTCACTGACAAAAACCGTGACCTGAATGTTTCGCCACCGCTTGTAACAACATCAGCCGGTCAACTTCCCCGATCTTCCTTATTGCGGTGTTTCCTCTCACAAATTCCCCTTTTAAATGCTATCGTTCCAGTCTCTGGTCAGAACAGCTTTTAGCAGACGTGCAAATACAAGTGTAAAATAAAGGGAAAACATGTAGCTTTATACTGTGTAGCTCAGCACTTGGTACAGAAGCAGGTTGCGCAAATATCATTGTGAAGGCAGTCTGTAGTTATTTTCAAACGAAAACATAAAAGTTAGTGCAACGTTTTTGTCTAAATCGTTTTCACTGCGTTTGCGTTCGCGCTGTTTATAAAATGCTTGAAGCGATTTTATCATATTTGTCCTCCAATAGTGTGCAAGGTAAGCGTATTGTGAGAACTTGAAGCAGTGACTGGGCTTTAATGAAAGAAACGGTTGACTATCAAAAGTGCTTAAGCAAAACAAAAGTAATTTTCAATGCTGGTCGCCCAAAATATTGCTTGTTTGCCATTTTGTTTATAATCGACATTTTAATTGTCCCATAATATCGCATTCATCACGCAATGGTGGACACTTGCTGTTTAACCAGCACATGTTTCTAAAAGTACAGTACTGAAACATAAAAAATAAAAATGTCTGGGCTTGCTTTAACAAAAACCATGCCATGCAATTGCTTTAATACCCCTTGTTGTATCAACTGTCATTTGCCACTTTTAGACACATTTGTTAAAGAATTTTGACAAGCTCATCATGAGCCTGCTAATTTCATCATTTAGTCGAGTTAATACTTTCATAAAACGTCTATGAAAATAATGTGCCCAAAAACGTTTGAAAGAGGAATCAAAAACAACTATGCACATTCAAAGCGCCATTGTAGTTTCATAACATTTTATTTTTAAACTCTTGACAAGTAAAAGGTTGTAGTAGCAGGAGTGAAACATATTTAATAAAATTTGAATACAGTACTTTTTCACTTGATATTCAGGACAAGAGGTGAAATAACTGAGAATATTTTTTTTGTTAAAAACAACCAGAAATTAGGCAAATGTGTTTGGAATCAACAACTAACCACCATAGCCAATTCCCACAACTTGATAACCAACGTTTTTGGAAAGTGTTTCCACGTTGACCAGGAAGAAGTTAGCCCTTAAAAGTTGAATTTATCGATCCGCTGCCCTTTTGCGAGAGTTAAATTCAATGACGTCAAGGAAATGGTTGCAACAAGCCATCATCTTTGCAGTTGCATGCTGGTCTGCGCAACTTTTAACTGGAACAGGTAAAGTTCTTGTTCATGTCGCGATTTATCAAATGTAAGAACTTGATTTGAAACTTGCTGTTCTGACTTTACATTTTGTTAAATATGATTTCCAACTCTGGCAAAGTGCTGATAGCATCAATACCCCTTGTGATAAGCATTCTGTATACAGCCATGGGTGTCAGAAGAGGATGCAGTAGGGCATTTGCCACCCTCACGGATTTTAAATCGGATACTTTCGTATGAACGTTTTAGTAGAAGAATGCTTTTTGTTTTGGTTTGTTTTGGAAATGAAATTTCACCACAGTTGACGCCCCGCTCGAAAACTGTTTTTGGCCATCACCTACAAAAATCCATTATTGCCCCCTCCCCTTAAAAAAGTTCTTTCGACACACATGTATGCAGTACGTGGGTTAATTACAACAGAACCAAGGAGGTTCTTCAGGATTTTTTGAACTTCCAACAACTTGAAATAAGCTGCATATCAAGCAAAGAGAGAAATTATGTCAGAACTCTGCTGCTGTTGTTGTTATACCTGTTAGAAGTACTCTGCTACTACAAAGAACAAGAAAAACCGTTGTTAGAAATCTGCCACAGCTTGTATTTGCGTAGTGATAACTTTGGAACAGAAGTTCAGTTCCGTTTATTCATGAAACACACAAATATAACTCACAAAAATAAAGAAGACAAGACAAAGAAGGAAAAATAATGTACATCATAAGCAGACAAGCACAGTATCTGTGAGGCTGAAGGTGAGATAGGATTTAAGCTTAATAAGACAAAGAATACATAAAGTAGGGTATATCTGAGAAGGTTAGGTATAATTTCTATTTCATTTCGAAAGTATAAAAAGGTTGTTTTTTTAAATTTGGATCCAAAGACTACCAAACCTTAACTTCTATATAAGGTAAAAATTTTTGTCCAGTAGCCAATCCTTTCCGGGAAACTATATATCCTTTAGATGTTTTTGTCTAGTACAAAAAGATGTGTACCCATGAAAATTTCAATTGTGACTTTGATTAAAAAGCTATTTATTTCAAATTACAACCACACATTATTCAGTTTATGGAA
>JGI24158J21664_10009024_pt1 | contig 13306 bp, 10 predicted proteins | sample Ectturendosymbi3_FD_21664 | JGI IMG/M metagenome (IMG submission 21664) | reverse complement strand
TTTTTTACTAGCAGGCAAGGTTATGTGAAATCATTGACGCAAACGTTAAGGATCCACATAATTGTGATTGAACCGTCACAGTTCAAGTTTAATCATCACAAATAAATATCTAGAATTAATGTTATTGTTGCTAATCAGTGACTATGGCCTAACTGCGTAATAAAAAAGACTTTGAAGTTGGTTTGCTTCTTAGCCAAAGTTTGAGCTTCAAGGTATGAAACGTATACCACCGCGATATTTACGCATTTGGTTTTAAAACGGCACAAAAACAAAAATCTCTAATGTTTATTTGAGGTAGTGGTCGGCAAACTGTGGGCCTCGGACCAATTGTGGGCCGTTTAGCACTTTTCATTGGGCCGCGCAACACTTTCTAAGTTGTGGTTGCGTAGGCTACTGTAACATCTTTGGAACATTGATTTTATGATGTGAGCTAAGCATTGTTTTTGTCATTATACAGTTCATAACATTGTCATAGCATTGCCATATAACAGGTAGGCCTACTGTAACTGAATACAGCATAAGTTTGAAATTGGGCCATCAAATATAAGCATGAGCCTTTACTTACGACTGAAAAGGCATTTTGGCCATCATAACGAAAGTTTGCCGAGCACTGATTTAAGGCTACCGCTGATGCTGCAGACAAGGGCAAGTTATACATTGTTTGTAGCACGTAAGCTTTATCAGCGAGGAATTTTGCAATGGTCTGATGGAGTTCACATCACCATTAGATGGGATACAGCAAACTGGTGCGTCAGTAACAGCTGCGAAAAGCGTTACTCCTTGTGTTTCTTTCGGTTAATGATTGCAAGCACTTAGATACACGTTTGTATTTCATTAACATCAACTTCCACAGGGAGAAAAACTCAGGGGAAAGTTAGCCATGATATGAGTTCTCCAGCATTTACACTGTACACAACGTTTGATGAACCATGGACAATTGATAAACCATGCTGCTCTGATCAGATTTCGCTAAAAGCTGAAATAGGATAGGTTCCTTATGCAGTTGCGTTGATTTGCACTGAAGTATTTCTTTGGCATACACATCAAAAGCTTTATTAACCTCAAACATTTTTGGCGTAACTTTCGGAATTGGGGGCAATTGCCCCCCCTGGCTACGCGCCTGGGTCATAATGATTTGCGTGAAGATATTGGCATGGCGTCCCCATTTCCTTAATCTCTTTTCTTATTTTTAGGTCAACCACCGTTGGCATCTACTTTTTCTCGATGGCGTTTATGTTCGTCTTCACTTTTACACTTGACTTGAAATTATTGTCCGTTGACTTCGTTTCAATCGGTCTTCTTGGGTAAGTTGATCTTCGTTCATGGGTAGATATGCTTAGAGCGGACAGTGGCATAGTCGTATATCTAAAAATGACTGCAAATTCTGACGTTGGTACAGTTTTTTGCTTTTTTTATTTTTCAAACACTGGATCGTGTCGCTTTAACTTGTCTTAATCGCCGTCACCGCTCTCTAACCAAGACAGAAAAACAACTGAAGTTAACAAACGCTTTGCAACCTTGTCATGATGCCAAGGGCATACTGTATGGTCAAGTGACATGGTGCACGGCGGACTGCTGCATCAATATTTGTTTGTGCTCCTGGTATAGGCCTACAGGGTAACTGCGTGTTTACTGTTGCAACTTGTCCGGTGGCGTTGCGTTGATTGTGTGATTCACCACGAACGGGATGCGCGTGAAGAATAACACCATTATATATGTAGCGCGAGCAAGCAATAGTAAAGAGAGATTGCGAGCATGATCTCTATTGCTTGCTTCGCCACACTCGGGGTTTCCGATCGCAACATTACCAGGTTAAGCTTTATGGGAAACAGTGCAGCAACGCAGCACCGTCGCATGTGGCAAACAAGTCATGCGCAATGGCGTCGGAATAGACCCGCAACACTGGCGCGCAAGAGAAGCACAGTAGAGAACACTGAAGGTTAAGAGTGTAAGAAAGCACAGACTAGGACGTACACAATTGCCTTGTCGGTTACAGCGCCGCTTGGGTCCTTCTTCTTTGCTGCCTGGTCATCTTTCCCGATGCAAGTATTCGTTTGAGCTTAGCCGATGTATCAGTTAATCGGCGTTTCAACGTATGGATGACATCGGTCATAGCGAATATTTTCGAAATTATACCAGCGCGCTCTTCGCTGGTGCGTTGATCTGCAACTGGGTCAGCAAGATAAGATCGTGGCACTCGCGGCTATGCTCTTGAGCAACAATGCACCATGATTCAGCCACTTTCTCAAAGGATGAGACGGTCTCCTTTGCTTTGTTTTTCACACCCCCGCGATAAGAATGTGGTCTCTTTATAGGGGTTCCGAGACAGCGCAAACTTCCTGAGCGCTGGATTGCTTCCAGTTTAGACCAGTGGTTCCCAACACCAACGAGTTATAGTCTAGTTATGTGGATTCTTTGGGTCCGCGACTTTAAGCCTTCTTTTAATGCTCAACAGCATGTTTGTACCAGGTGAGATAAAAGTTAGAATGCCAGGAAGCTTCCAATGCAATGATTCCGATTCTGAAATTAGAGTTTCTCAATCAAACCGGTCTTTCGAGATGTTGCCTCTTTTGAACTAAACAATTTCTGGCTTAGGGGTCCTCGATGGGAAAAGTACTGCACCCAGGGGTCCGCAAATGGGAAAGGTTGGTAAGCACTGGTTCAGACAATCTTAAGCAAATCAGCATGTAGAGAATTTAAGAAATATTAATGATTGAACTGCTTGTCATAAAACTCATCGTTAGCGCGCTGGCCTCTGTCAGCTTCATCAAAAATGACAGCAGCCATTTTGTGCGGATGCAAGCGATGACTGTTTTGCTTCTCAAAGTCCTTAATTACCGTTCAGCTGCAATTTATTGTAGTTTACACATTATATCATTAGTCAGTCGTTAGCAAAGAGTAACTAGTGGCAATTTAACTTAATCAAAGCGTGAGGATTTTTGCAATAGACCTGCGTGTTTACCAAGTTCTAGCCGTGCTAGAAATTGTGTAATCAAGTATGCGAGAAGAAGAAGAGCTAAAAAACTGTTCCAAACCATCAGTTGAGGTAGTTCAGTGAAGCGGCTTGCAAACAGAAAAAAACACTCATCATTTTCTGCGGTGAAAATTAAACTAAGTTCAGTTTTTGAAGTTGTTTGATTAGATCTCCGCAACCGCCGCATCCGTACTCTATTCCGAGCAATTCAGCCAAACGAAGAAGCAGGAAGAAAAATGTTCCCGCATCTGAAATAATCGATCCGAATTAGGTAAAGATTTGGGCACGAGTTTATTGAAACTTTGAGGAGTGTTCAAAACACTACTTACAATTTGGGCGAAATTGCTCTGAAGGTGGGCAGACGTGTGGGGGTGGACCGTGTCTTAAATCGTTCGAATATTTTACTACAAAAGTTGGGCAAAACTGGTGTAATAATTGAGAAACAAAAATTTGCGCAAAAGTTGAATAGCAATTAAGAAAGTGAAGGTTAAACAAAACTGATATAACATCAAAGAAACAAAATGTTGAACAAAAATGACCCAGCTGTTGGCATTAAAGCAATATAAAGCAACTATACGATACAAAATCTAATGCAGCAAACGCATTGAACAGCTTCAAATTTTGTTTCACGCGTTCAAATGCAGCTTTTTCTCATTAAATGACAGTTTTCAAATTTTGCGATAAAGTGATGTTTGGTAAAAAGAGAGCTTAGTGGGTTTCGGATTAGCACAGTAGTGCTTGCCTATTATTTTGTTTCCTTGGATACAATTCACAATTTAACAACACTTTGTGGAATGTTCTTTTGTAGTGGAGTGGTGAACTCCTCACACCTTCTTCGGAGCACGTGGGTGTTGAAGTTCGGGTACCTCAGCTAATTTTGATGTGGTTTTGAAAATAGCGAAAACTAAAACAAATGTTTTAACCGAAAGGCTTAAGACATTTTTCGCAGACGAAATACTTGAAAGCATCGGTCGGCGGCACGGTCTCATCGATCACCAAAACTTGAACAATCAGGGCCGACTTAATCGCATCAGTCGACCTGTGGTTGTTCAAGCATATTGCGCTGCTCATGACCTACTACTCTGATGTTATCTTTTATCGGGTCGAGATGTTTTCTTTTGACAGTTAATTAATTTTTCCCGTAAACAACCTGTGAATTATACAGTACGTTCAACGATTTAAGTGCGGTTTCATAAAATTGATCTGATTGTGAATCAGTGCAGTATAAGCGCGATTTCTGATAATGCCGCATGTGCAGATCCTAAGCTTTGCGTTCAAGTCATTATTCCATTCTAACGTTGCCCTTTGCTTGTTGCTGCAGGTTTTTCATGACCGGGTACCTGCCGATTGGCTTCGAGTTCGCCGCAGAAATCACTTTTCCTGAATCGGAAGCAACGTCGTCGGGACTGCTCAACGTGTCAGCGCAGGTTAGCAACGCGACAGGTGTTGTTTTTTAGACCCGCTACGTTCCTCGCGTGCTTCGGCCTCGTGGAGGTCACTAGTTGTGTTGGAAGCTGCACAAGTGAACTTCGAGCGCTGGAGAAATTTCACTGACGCTAGTCAGTGCAAGCAAGCCTCCAGAAACTCTGTCGACTGCCCTGTCACTCCTTTAGAAATAAACTTCGAACGGAGATTCGTGGTACGAACGGGTTACCTTCTTTATTCAGCTATGCGTTAATTTCCATGCAAACCGTAAGTTCGAAGACCTATTAGTTGTCCATCATGTTATTGAGATGTTGCACAGTATGGAAGTTCACGCGGAATTTGCATATCACTCTTCACAATCTGCTGCTATCTTTTCGATGTGCTGGTTACGAGATTTTCTTAAATGGAATCCACTGGTGGAGTTCAAGGCTATGAAGTTGTACTTGTGCATTGTGATAGCCCTCCATTACCTACTTTTCGAACATACGTGACACTAGGACCATTGATTGGGGAAATTTACATACCGCGTGAAGTGTGTGTGTCAGGTCTTAAGTCATACGTTTTCTCAGATATTTCAAAGCAACTATGAGGCTTTATTGATGTGTTCACTACTCAATGCAAAATGTGCCGTCATGACCTTCACCGCATGCAGACTTTTGCTCGATGTCGTGTGTCGTTAGAACGTCGTAAAGTCAGTGATAAATGCGCAGTAAGAGAGATCGGAAATGCAAGTGACGTTCAAATAGATATCTGGTATCAAATGGAAGAGGAGAGTTTTGAAATTAAGACGTCTCGGTCTCTCTTCCGTCTCGTTTATGGGCCTGTGTTATTGCAAATTACTGATTGTTGATTGTTGGTTTTATGTTGTGATCATCAGTCCTGTTATCCAAACAAAGCACCATTTCCATGGTCTGTCCGAAACACCTTCAAGTAATTCACTTTTCCTGCCGACGATGTTTTGCAGTTGTACGTGGTGCGGTGCAGGGTTACCAAGGTTTTTACTGTAAATCGAGATTTTTGAAAAGGCATCGGACAGGACAATTGCAGTGAGCGGATAAAAAAGTTAGGTGAAGATGCACATCGTTGAACAAAAGCATACGAACTATTTCAAAGCGTGTCAAGGCGTGAAATTTTCTGACAAAATAGTTAGTTCGATGTGGGCGAACACTTATATTCCATACGATGTAATGCAAAATACCATATGCGTTGTTGTGGGCGCTTAATACCAGACTGTATGTACGAGTGTACGAGCACCACAAGTGGAAGGCATGGATTGCCACTCAATAAGCACGAAAGTGTTTTTAACTGCAGCAGAGCAATGAAAAAAGGTGACTTTGGATGTGTTTGCCGCTCAGTGAAGACTTGTTTCTGAATGCCGCGGTCATCCTTCCGTGAGGCATGAAGCAATACACCGAGATATTTGACTTGTACAGCAAACTTAGTAACTGCTACGCAATTCAGAGAGACGTCTGGTGTAGCACGTTGTTTATATTTATAGGCAGTAAAACTATACTGACTGTCTTAGTTAAAAGCACCGACAAAAAGACTATTGCCACTGCAGATGGACCAAGTATGCCACATCGCTCGTTATGTTAAATAGCTTCAAAAACAGGTCGAACATTTTTAAAAGTTGGGTTCAAAGCAAGCCAGGTTTCAAAGTAATGTTAAACAGCGTTTTTTCCTGCAAACCCCATTAAAAAGGTCAAACATATGCCAAACTATGATGTTCATGCGAAAAAACATTTTCTCGTTACAATTCGCTTCAAAAACAGTCCAAATGTGCAGAATTCGGCATATTCCTGCCAACCTGGAAATCCTGGTGCGGTGCTGGGCGAACTGTTCACAGCTAGGTGGACTGCTGGCTGTGCGTCTTTCTGTGACTAACCGCGGTCGAAGTCCAAACTCGTTTCCCGTTGTTGTTAAGATTGTGACAGTCACGACATTTTGTTCGGATAGCGACCTTTGTGTCATGTACTCGTTTAATAGTCTTCCCGTATGTGTGCGTAGTAAAAGCTGTTTGGGATTCATGACTGTCAACCCAGGGTTGTCAGAATGAACTAAGTTGGGTCCAGACTTTTCGATATTTGGACCTTTTTTGACATACTGGCATGACGAGTGACTTTTCAAATTATATCGTCTTTTCGACGTTATATTTACGCAGTGCTTACAAGCAGACACAAATTGTTGAAATTGATCGCAAATGCACATCATTTGAATCCAGTGGTAACTGCGCAAGTTTCCCAGGATCCCGTTTTGGTGTCAAACACGGAGGTGCAGCTCTTCAACGCACTGGGTCAGAATTCATTGAGAAACCTGCGAAACACTTTCTCGTATTTGGACAACGTGACAGTTGCTGGTCGCAACCAGCAAGAGCAATGTGAAGTCATTTCTTGATGCAATACGCTCATGGAACTTTACTTTAAACAAAATTACGAGAATTGCTTCACAAAGGAAGATTCAGATCCTTCGCTATGTCGTGGGAAACAGCATTGTTGAGCCCGAACGTGAATGGATGCGCGCTTTGAAGGAATTTCCACATCCTAGCAGTTATAAATCACTTCAGGGGGTTCTTGAAATGTTCGCTCACTGTGCCAAGTGCGGATTGGCGATCGTTTTGATGACAATGTTCGGCTGTTGGCAATAGCCAGGAGTTTTCTACTAACAGGCGAGGCCTTGCACTCGTTTAAATTGGTAAAGACTTAACTTGAGGATGTTGCTATGAATTTAATTGACGAACTGACACTCTTCACTGTTAAACACGATGCCTCATATGTAGCTGCTCGGTGACGATTCTAGAATTTACAAAGTGGGGGGGGCACTGCGGGACCAAAGGGGCCAAGGAAAAGTGAATGCCTATCTTGCATAGTGATCTTTCGCTATTTCGTTGTTTTGAAGATTAACTTGCTATGATTTACCCTATCAAACCCAACATACATAGGCTTGTGAATATCGTTAAATATGAACTATCGTTATTATTCACTAGAGACACCTAAACGCCACTATAGATGCAATCACACACGTGTGCTGCTATGTCGAATATTCTGTGCTAACAATGCAACTTCCACAGCACTGCACATGTAAATCGAAATACCATTTCCCGTACACAGTTGTACCGCACCAAAGGAGCATAGCAGCGCCGCAGGTAGATGTGCATATCGGCGTTTAGGGCGTGTTCCTGATAGCAAGATGTAACAGCAGGCGTAAAACTTATTTTACAGAATATTCCCAACAAAGTCGTTCATTTCAATATTCACACTGAATTTTCCTCTGACTGATCCTCAAAAGCTGACTTTTCACTAATGCGTTGATTTATGACTGTCTTGTCATAAGCGAAACACACACTAACTCTACATCTAAAAAGATTCAGACAAATAGACAATGAGCAATATAATTCTCATGCAGATCCCTGCACAGTCCACGTTAGAATTTTATATCATCACCTCAACGTAACTTAATCCCTCGATTATCATGTCGACTGTCAAATTCATCAACGAAATCATCTAAACCTATTTTTGAGCTAGTACATTTCAATTTAAAGTAGGTCAATGTTACCCAATCTTTCACTGGTCATGGAATTTCTGGGAATGCTTTCACCACTTTCATTTTAGAAAAACTTCTCTCGCATGAAGCGCTGGTGATGGGAAGAGTTGCAGCTACCAGTTACAACCAAACGCAGCTTTTTACGTAGGTATAAAAGATAAAAATTGTTCGAGCGATATAGGTCGCTTCGACGCCTTCCGAAGCAAATTCTTTGTCAAAGTTATTTCACGTTTTAAATCATTTTTCACTAAATGAATATGATTTGCAAATTCTTTCAAGTGTTTTTCTGATAGCAATGTTTGATCTCCTGGGTAAAGAGCTGAAATGCACGCAACAATTGAAAGAAGCTGAATCATTACAGAAAATCCGTGCACAATTCTATGAAGTTGCAAGACATGTGTGGGTAGAATTAAAACTGTAGTTACGAACCATTTACGTAAGATGTTTCGAAGTAATATACACAAGGCAGCAGAACGCAATACTGCAGCCAGAATAAATTCGGATATATTAACTGAAACCAATTCTTAATGCTTTCACAAACCTTTTGTTAGTGGGACAAGCAACAATCTGCCGACAGTACAATAATCCAGTTCCATCTCACACTGAAATGCACGAAAGACCAATCTTCCCATTTCTGCGACTGTTTCTTAATTTTGAAATGAATTTCTCAATACCATGACCGCCGTCTGTCCAAATTTCACGCAGGATCCGAGCAAACTGTGGTGTGTGTCGTCATAAACAACACTAGTTACCCGACGGTCCAACACAACTTATCATGCATTTGGGAAATATTGAATGCAGGCCGGACGGTTTCTAAATTATCGTTTAAAATATTGCTGGCCGAAAGTTATCTGCTGCATATGTCAACCAAATGAACTTAACGGGAAATTAAGAAAAAACTGGGGAGGGGCAAACAGGAGGCCAAGCAAAAATCTGGGAGAGCCATGTCCCATTCAGGCTCCCTTTAGAATCGCCACTGTAGCTGCATCCGCTGCTTTGAATCAGCAAGGTCATTCCGTCGCTTTATTTCACGCGCTCTTCAAGGAAATTCACTGCCGTGTCTGTGAGAAACAAGCTACTGTTGTAGTTGAAGCGATCAGGAAATGGTCGTGCTTGCTGCCCGTTGGTTACAGACCAGGTTGCTGTTACTTTCATGCTTGACATCCCACGTCGTTCTAAGAATTCAGCAGTGGCGCGGAGTTGGCCTCTTTGTCTTACGTTGAAAATACCGTCCAGGGCAACAAAATGTTGGCCCGAACTCCCTCGAGAACTTGAATAATCTCTTCCATATGCGTACTACGCAGGGGGCAAAACATCTGGAGGGGCCCAAACCTTCTACGCCTATGTTCACGTTCACCCTTGGCATTTCCTTGCAGTAATAAGACAACTGCCACTGTCATCAAATGTCTCGCTAAACTTTTTGTACTGTGTGGAACTGCAGGTTTCATTTATTCCGATAACGGCCCTTCCTTTTGTATCAAAGGACTTGAAAACTTCTTTTATCGAAAAGGAGTTGAAAACTTTCTTTGTTTTCCGTATATCTTCAAGCAGATGCAATGTGTATTATCCGTCTGGGATTCGCTGGGCAGAGATAATTGTTGGAATGGTGTGGAAGGCCATTCAACTTGCCATGAAATCCATTTATCTACGACCTTCATGCTAGGAAGTTGTTCGTGGGCAGAGCCGTATCAGCCGCCCTCCATACCCCCAATTGGGGTGACTCACGCTCTCACAGGGTCCCAAAATTCAGTCCCGTCACCACTTAGTCCCCCGAATGAAGCTTCGGTCCCCCAAATTAAAATATGAAGCACTAGAGATCAGTGTAGTTTCTATCAATCCGATTTCTATTTGTCCTGTAATTTATAGACAGAGCATTACCTGCAGCTGATGAATAACATTACCTGATCATTTTTGATACGTTTGTGAGATACTAAACGTATTTGAGGCTTGAGCGTGAAGCAGCAGCATACATTGCTTGGTAAAGTTTATCAATTTGCGCTGATGAAAGAAAACGTTCATCGCGGCGCATTGCTTCGATCGGCCTCATGTTTGCTCCTTCGGTAATAGTGTTTTCATAACTAAACGATGGGCATGATTCTGATTTCCTGCAAATTTTTTTTACATCCGCATTTCATTACGGCATCTCTAAATAATCGCCGTCAATTAAATGACGATGATTTACAACCCAATTCCTTTTGTTAAGCTCGTTCAAAAATTTTTAGCTCGAAACTATACGAACCTATTATGGGGAAGAATATTTATAATTCATCTGCACAATCTGCAAATGCTGTGCATGTTGTGAATTAAATAAAAATTTTCAGAATGTCTAAACCCCCTGCACAAACATGAATTCCCCCAGTGGAAGCCTTTCTGGCGATGGTTCTGCCCAGGCCCGCAGCCACTGGGTGGGCATTTGGGGTCAGTGCCCCCACAATCTTTGTGGTGCCCACACAAATTTTGTTGTGCTCAAAAAAATTTGTTTTAAACAAAGCAATAAAAATAAAAATATTCCCCCCTAAAAATGTATTTTACCCCCCAAATGTTAAAATCTGGCTGCGGGCCTGGTTCTGCAAAAATTGTATCTGCAAGTGGAACTAAAAAATAGTGAAACAAAAATAATTTAAAAATTTGGATATCTTGTTTTGAAGGCCATTCGGGCTCGAGATGTAGCATAACGTCGAAATCGTTTTTTTTATAAATCACCCTGTAAGCATTTTGGAGGGGGCCCAGAGTTGAGCTGCTACGGCACTGTTCGTGGGGATGCCCTGCATTCCATTCGTTCCCTGCGATGCACTAATGTACTACAAACACGACACCTCATGAACGATTTTTCAATTTCTCACGTCGTTCGTGTCCGGAGCGTCACTCCCGTCATGGCTGAGTGAAGGCAGAAAAGCGAACCTGAGACCTCTCGTCCAGTCTAATAAAAGTGATCCCCACGTTGCAGTGGATTCGAGCTACGCACGCGTTCTTCTTCCAGGCGGCCGTGAAGTGATCATTAACGTGCGAAATCTCGCGCCTTGTCTTCAAGAAAGTACTGTGCACATCAAACCAACACCAACAGCAACGAAAGCAATGACCCTGTTTTCCAAACAGACTCTTATGCTTGAAACATTCGTGAGAGCACCCCTGATACCGATTACCCATGCCAAGTGAAACTGGTGTTTCGTTTACTCAGCAACCCGACATTGCTATGAACGAAAGTTGTGCACCCGATGACGAACGTACTGTTATTTTGAGACGTTCTATTCGTAGCAACGAAGGAGAGACGCCACCGATATATGGATATCAGCATGGCTGACGTCAATCGTGCTTTAACTTCGCTTGTTGTGTTGTCGTCTTTATCTGAAAAGTACTGCAAATATTATTATCAATTGTGCTGCACCGCGCCTTGAAACTTAAGCAGTGGGAATGAAAGTGAATAAGCTTTTGCTGCTTCCAATCATTTCCTTGGGACAAATGCCTGGCGTGCACGTCACTGTGTTGTTTTCCTTCTGTAGTTCGCTGTGTTTTGTTCTCAGCTCCTCCTGTAGTCTTGTTATAACACTATTTAAACTTTAGAATAAAGTATTATGAAATCATAAAATTAGTTAAGAAGCTTAGGAAGTAACAGCCGGTCACATCATTCCTACTGTAGGCCTATGCTGCAGACATGCATCGGGTTGAACTGCTCACAAATTAAATGCTTACAAGCTGCTTTCTCCCTGCGGCTTTATGAAAAGCGTCCCCATGCGGAAGTGTTCAAACATCTTTGGTATCTCACTACGAAGTTTTATCGAGTCAATACCAGGATGTTAGTGTAGTCCTAAGCTGTTTGGCAGAGGTGATTTTAAAGACTATCATCAGCAAGTCCTCAGACAATCCTTGTGCTCAGTTACTACATTAATTTGGGAAGACTTGGCCTGTGCTCAACTGTTACAGCCTAATAAAGTTGTTTTAAATGAAGAAAGAAAACACTGGCCAGATATTTCCTATGTGCTGTCTGTTTGTGCAGCCTTCAGCTTATCACAAACAAAAGCATAATGTCTAAATACTGAGTGCTAAAATACAATGGAAAGGGAAATACGAATGTGCTCGGAAGTTAGTACCGGATTTTGCTTGTCTTAGATTGCACATTTATTTTTCTGATAAGAAAGCCTCATATGTGTTTTAAACATGTGAATTCGTGATATACTTTATAGTTAATCTTATAACTAATGATAAATATGGACAGTCGTTTTGAATGACTTTATAATTAGGCTACATGTTTCACAACATCTGTTTTTCTACATTTTGTTACTCTTGTGAAACAGCGAACATGCGTGTAATTGGATGATCTTTGGACCTTTTTGTTGTTTTTTACCTGGTAAACCTGCTGTCAACTGTCGAGAACATCTTCGCCATCTGAGCTACCGGTATTTTGATTTTAGCTGAAATAGTTGAGCTCAAACCAGCCTTAGTGCGAAGTATTCCACCAAAAAGTGTACTCCTAATCTTTCATTCTTGAAAATAATGAGCCTTCGTTTTTGCAAGTTTTCAAAGCAAATGCGGCACTGCTTCGATCGTAATTTTTAAAAGAATGGAGTGCGATTTGTAACGCCAATTATTCTGCAGTGATGGTGGATACTAGTACAGTGCCGTGGACTGTGGACTCGAGGCGAAAACATTTATAGTTCCATGAACACAAGTGTCGTGGTATTCGCCGCACACTTTTAAGTTGTCCACATAAAAAAATGTCTTAGCTTATATTTCAGGACAATACTTGCTCCTATACTAAGGTTAATAACCCGGTTGTCGTTTATAGCTTCCGCGGCTACGTGGAATAAAAAAAGTTCGATAAAAATATCCTGAAAGGAAAGTTGTTCTCTGAGGACTGCGGTTTAACTTCCTGTCATGAAGACTGCACTATGCACTATACGTTGTGTTAGGTTGGTTCTACGCAACAAATATGATTGACGGAGAAGCATAGGCGTAGCCAGGGGGTCCTAGGGGGTCATGTCCTCCCAATTTGTGGCGTATACAGTCATTTTGCGCTTTAAGAAGCGGCGTCCCAAACAAAAATACTGCTGCTCGCCCAAAGTCAAACATTTTGGCCTCCCCCAAATTTTTTGGCAGGCTACGCCACTGCGGAGAAGGTTGTCGCGAATAGCGGGAACAATTGTATAGAAATTAGATGAACACAAGTGGGTGTGCAGTTCTTCAATTAACGTATCAGGCAACTATTTCGAGTTGGTATTAGTTCGGGCCTCGAAGAAAACGGCTACGCTACCGGTAAATCGTATTTTAAGAACTTGGTGCTTCGCATGCATCGAAACCACCTTCCAAAACTAGCGCTCTTACTATTTTCTATTTGTCTTTTTTAGGTCTTCGGCCTCTTGTTCACTTCTA
>JGI24158J21664_10009021_pt1 | contig 13309 bp, 8 predicted proteins | sample Ectturendosymbi3_FD_21664 | JGI IMG/M metagenome (IMG submission 21664) | reverse complement strand
ATATGTGTTTTTTTCATTTCTCTTTACTGCGATGCATGTTAAAAGTCTAGCGTTTTGCGTGTGGGAGTGAAGACGTTACTCAATACGATTTCTATTTATCTAATAAACTTTTCTCGTTTTTTTTTTCTCGATACTGAAACAAAATTAATGCTCTCCAATAGTAAAGACTGATAGTGGCGAATCAAACGAAGAAATTAGAAACAAAGAAAGGATGAAAAGTTTTATATCTCCGATTTCTAAAGATTTGAGCCAGACAATCTATCCTTTGTTTTTATCCAGATATTTAATGTTTTTGCCCGTTCTGGGAGTCATATCTTCATCGGTTATCTCCGAAATTAGCATCTTCTGCCATTGTCCCAAGTCTAATGAGCATATGTGTCTTCAGGAATACATTGTGATGTTTTCGCATCACTTGACAAAACACAGTGTGACAATTTACTTGAAATGAGTTGAGCTGTGGAAATGGCTAAATTTACAGAGTGAATCAAGATATGCATAACTACGGGGTATTGGTGGCGTAGCAAAGTACACATGATTAAATAATTTCAGTTAATCGTTTTTATTGAGGATTTTATCAACTGTATTGCTTCAACAAGAACTAGCGACAAAAGTGTCTGTTGTTGCAAAAACATTTTGTCCGCAGGCCCGAAATCGGCCAGAACATTTTGACAAACTTGGACCCGAACTCGACCCGACCTAAAAAACCCTGCCTGACCCATGACTCTGCCTGCGGCATTGGCCAACATCCATTTTGTGGACTAAGCCCTTTACAACGCTGAGCCTTGTTTCTTGAAACATGGCATTTTGCCAAATGGGAAACTCTGTTTCAAATGCTACATGAACTATTAAGATTAAAGTGAATGATGTTCAAATAAGAAGCCACGGATTTGCCAGTTGAAGACTTTGAACACGCAAAACTGGACGGAATAATGTCCTGAGAGAAGGATACTCAGGATAAAATTGTCACAGATGTTACTCAAAAGGAAAACACGGGTGGCAACACCTTCGTACGCATTTTTTTCTCATTCTTTTCTCCAGTTGAAATTTAATTGCAAACGTTTGATAGTTTACGAAACACTTTGTTCATCCATTATTCACTTGACCAGAGTCTGACTAAAGGTATATTTCTAAGTGACTTGCAATGACACAATTCATTTATCTTTCATTCATTTTCATGCCCATTTTTCATCTGAGGAGCGTCGCGAGAGCAGCAGCCCAAAGAGGATTCGAAAAACGTAACGGTCAGCAGCAATATCAGATAGTTCGGCTGGTTCATTCCACAAAAAGACGGGACCAAGCAAAGTCGGAGATGTGGTCACTATACCCGGTGCTTTGAGGCTTCTTGAGGCATTTTCCCGTGGGTGTAGCCAGCAGGACTTAGGATTTACCTTGCCGATTTTTACTCGGACATTCCGAAAACACGGTCGAACCAACGCAGATGGGATTTCTCTATTAGGAGAAGTCCCTGGACATTTAGGGCTTCACGAATTTCAAAGCTGCGCACTTTGCCACGAACTGTCACACCAAAACTCATGGCAAAAATCTCATATCTGCCTCTTGAACTGGTTATAGTATATTCTTTCAGTCAATTTCCAAGATTCAGGACCATTGGCGAGGATTGGAACAAAAACTGATTTTAAAAACTGACAGTTCTGGATGTTTGAAAGCTCCCGTTTTGTTACTACAGAAGGACAAGGCTCAAGCAGAACTGTGTTTGCTTTAGCAAACCGTGTATCAATCTCCTTTATCGCCTTCCGTCACTGGTGAATACCACCCCACGGTACTTAAACATCTGCATCTGCTGCAGTGTACTGTCGCTCACTAGCAGCATTCACAGCCTTGTTTTTCTGGAGAGCGTAGGTGTAGGAGCAGGCAAATTCTTGGGGAGCGAAGGATTTTTGCCAGAATTTCCCCAAACTTGCCCGAAAAAGGCTTTTGTGTGATTTTTGCCTACAAATCTACAAATTTTCTCCCATAAAGAGTCCTTTTTGGTGTGACATCTAAAGAAACGTGTGCATGTGCTTTTTTGTAAAAAAACGTTGGGCGCCATTCTGTGAAGTCAAACAAAGTTGGGCAGCATTTTTTTCCGGATTTTCAGGTATTTTACCTAGGTTTTCAGGACTTTTGCCCGAATTTTTGACACATCAAAACTTTTCGGGGTGTACTTGCATCCCTGAACTCCAGCCTCCTACACCACTGCTGGAGAGACATAGTACTCCGATCTTTTTAGTGCTGATTTTCATTCCGGCTTGGCCACATGCAGCTGCAAACCGATCAAGTGCATGTACTGCAGGCCCTGTTGAAGTGATGCTAACAGTACCAAATCGTCCGCATAAAAAAACGGTTTTCCTGCGGCTCCCAACAGCGATAACTTCGTTAACACTGCTGTCACTGTTTATACCATTCATACACACCATGGGAAGGAGTGGTGACAACACACATCCTTGTCGGAGTCCAGCACTCACGTTGAACTTTTGTGATTGAAGCTCGACCGACGCGGGCGCTAACTGCTGAGCAGGAGCAGGAATATAATGACTTGAAGGTTAGCAACAGGCTGCCATCAACACCGTACTGCCACAACACTCGCAAAGAGTTTCACGAGAAACCCGGTCGACACAATTCTTCATGGATGTAAATGACTTGACTGGACTTGAATCATCTTTTCAGAAAAAGTGAGCGTATTGAATTCCGTCAGCAAAATCAGAGAATCATAATGACCGGTTCAACGCTTTTGCATGTGGTTCTGTTACCACTTTATTGTCTTCAAAGAATATTCAGCGTTTTTTCTTTTTCGTCAACATCTCCGGTTTTACTAAATATACCACTACGAAATTTCTCAAATTTCCCAAACGTATTTTATGCATTTCTTTAATTGTAGTTCACTTGGTTTCATGTACAACACAAAATGTGAAACATTCAAAATATTTGAAAGCTGACCCTCGAATTAACTCAACAACAATATCGTGTTTAAGCATTCGACTCAAATTCCTTGCTGCTTATTGTGATTGATTCGGACTCAAATCGACTTGTCAATATGAATTGTACCTTTCGCGATAAAACCGTTGATTTGTTGCATATGTTTACTATTTGGTGTACCTGATGCGTCGATCCCAATTTCAGTTGCTGTTTTTAGAGCTGGTGACTCTGAATATATTGCTATGACCTTCTGTGTGTTTGCTGTTAGTTATTATGTGTTGTTTCTGTCGACGCTCGACGGGACGTGACATACATGAATCATTCAGGCTATCGCGCATTGCAAGATTATCGTTTAAAAACAAATTAACTTTTATAGCTGTGCTTCGACAAAAATCACCCTGGCATCTGTTTTCATATTGCTGCATTGGTTTCCAAGCCACACTTTGTCATCCTGTGTATGATTATGTTTCCGTGATTGAGCAAACGCCATGTGAGTGCCGTATTTGCACACTGCTTTTTGACTGAGGAAGTGACATTAATGGTTGAGGCGTTTATGATGAAACACTGTATAGCCATGCGATAACGCAATATTTTGGTCGTCGTCATCCCGCTCATAGTTGATTCGTTTCAAAGTTCTCCGTGAGCTGACAATCGCAAGAAAAACATGCTGTTGGGGTCATATCACACAATTTGCAACATAAGTGCCATAGTTTGCACCATGTCAAGCTTTGTTCAGTGATTAATGTTATTTTTTGCCTGGGCACGTGAAACATTTGGGATCACGGATTTGTTGTGCTCTCTATGCCATCCACCAACTGCACATTGCTTGCAAGATTCTGAAGAATTTTGCTTCGTTATTTTTATGTTATATGAAGCTATAAGTACTTGTGTTTTAAGTTGGTGGGTTTTACCTAGATCATAGGTGTATGTGTATTTAAAAATATTTAAATAAAGTTAGCAGTTGGAGAAACTTCTTTCTTGTCACATGTTGGGAAACGCGGTTTTCCCATTTTGATGCCGTTTGTCCAAAGCAAAGTTTGTGAAGACCACTTTTTCTTACGTCAGCTCAGGCTGGTTCTGCGATCTTTTCTTTTGGTTTAGTTGTCCCACGAATTAAGATTGACTCAAATGCCGCTTTTGGGTACAGTGATTTACCGCTAATGAACTCCCTTCCACGGTGGGATTTACAAATTGTTTAGTAAGAAGTACAAGATTATCAGCAGTTTTGCAGTGATTGAAAACCGGTCAGTCTTGCCAGCTTTGCATGCTGATCGAAACATTAATTCCAAGACACTGTGGGCAAATGCTGACGTGATCTCCTGTTCGATGAGTTGATTATGCATTTCTGCCAAGGTTAGCCAAATTATGTCGTCGATGAATCTACGGAAAAGCATAAATTAAACTTCCAATAAGCTACAGTGTTATTTTAGAATTACAACAGCTTCGAGATGTCTTCACTTTTTTACGAAGACATTGAGATTGTTCATACACCGTTGGCTTATACATAAATATATATTGTTTTGATTAGCGTGGTGCTGTTATTTGTAGAGGTTGTTACAATGATAGATATTTAGCGGGACCACACTATCAGCAAAAGTCGGATGCCAGTCTGAGGTTTAGCTGGACACTTGGAGTTGTAGATATTCACGTGAAACACTCAGAGGCCATGCGATTTTGGATGATTGGAATCGGAGCCGAAAACTTGTAGCATTGCAAGGATACTAACAAACATTGTTTGGATCTGATGCGAACTTGCGTGATGGAGCATGCGGCATACGTCAAGTGATCCCAGGGAGAGATTAAACACTGCCTTCGTTATCCAATCGCTCTTCCCCTCTTTGTAAGCTGGCCAATTCCTCTTAGACTTTTGTTATTCTGCGACCTGTAGTCATCTCCCAATTCTCACTTGAAACTGGGTTCTTAAACTAGGCACGTGAAAAGGGAGACATCAAAATGGCAGCGACATATTGTTGAAAAGTATCGCGTGGACGGCTTTTATCATTCGCAATTTTTTATCATTTCGCGATAAACTTCATAAACAAACAAAAACGGACAGAACAGTGAGCAAAACCCAAGACATCTTAAACTTTCTAGTTTGAAGCTGGATATGTGAGTAAAGAACGTTTCATCTTACAATGGTATCTTTTCTGCTTGGTTTCATTTTTAGTGGCAATGCGAATTGTGTCATAGGACTATAACATACGTGACGATTTGGCGATAGATTTTTTCGCTTTTAGTTCTAAAAAAGCTCATGGCTTTAATCAGCATAGTAAGAGCATTCCTTGCAGTGTATGTAAAACCTGATGTAGTGCAATTTTTTTCCCATAGGAAGGCTCATTTGCAAAAGATAAACTCGTAATTGTGTAATCCACTTGTTCACATGTTCTAGTCACTAGAACACTAGAATCTAATGGAATAAAGCAAGTCACTTCTTCATATGTTTTTACTAAACAATAAGCTTAGCAATTTGTTTGTACTTCAGAAATATATGAAAAACAGCAATGCATCAAACTGCATTATTGTACAATTTTAGATATTATTGATAATAGAAAAATGAACCACTGCATTTCCTTTCGTACCTCACAAGTACCATATTTTGGTGGGTATATCTGATACTCTGACACACTTATTCGCAGGCTTCTTCTCGAGTCACTCCAACCTCATATGCGTCCACACCCGTGTTCCACGCACAATCTCGCATTAGGAGACAAAACAGCAAGGACTATTTTTATGCATGCTGTTGATAGCAGGAAACGAAAATGAGATGGGTCCATCGTTTGTTCTTACAACGTTTTCATAACCCCACTTGACCTGATTGGTTTTGCAGAGACCCGCCGCATATCTCAGGCGGTTTAAACAGGTCCAGAAAAGCCACATCTCGCTGGAGCCAGAGGGAAATGCTGCCTGTGGGGCGATGGCTAACTTGTTTGGTTTTTCTGCGAGGTGTTCCTGCCACATTAAAAGTTGCTGGCTGTGAGGTGCTGAGGGCATTTACGCATTGGAGGAAGCTTTGCCTAGACTTCGATCTTTTATTTGCTACCACACACTTCAAGAGGGAATACCTAGGATCGATTTTCTGCTTCAGTTTGTCTTGTTGGGATGCCACAGTTTTTCTGATGTATGGAGGAGCCATGACCCTCAACAAGTAGATATTTTCTACATTGGTGAGTTTTAAGCAGACAGTGATAGCGCATCATGCGCTATTCACGGCTGGATTCTAACTTTGTGGTGTGTGCCGATCGACACCAAACAGGAAAACCATATTCTGCCACGGAGAAACATAAAGCCAGGGCCGTGGTACAGACTGTTTTTACATCGGCACCCCATCTATTATTTTTGAGCTTTCTGGGTATGCTGTTCTCAGACTCCACCTTTGCTTTGGTGTTGTTGATGTGTTCTTTCTAGGCAAGAGAGTGGTCCAGGGCAACGCCAAAGCAGACAGGATGCCTAACATGTTGAAGATTCTTTCCGTATCAACTAACATACAATTGTCGACTTGCTTCCCTGTTTCTGAGGTGGAAAGCACAGAGTTGGGTTTTGTCTGGACTAGGTCTGATGTGATGTTTTGTGTAAGATGGGATGAGATTGTCCAAGGCTTCACCGAGAAAGTTCGAATCTCTTTTAAGATTTTTCTAGGTTACATTACACAAGTCGTCTGCACAATAAAAAGTCTGCTGCCTGGTGGGATAGGCTGATCGTTCTGTAAGTTTAAGTGCAATATCGTGCTCAGTGCATATATTACTAGAGGAATTATGCTTCTACACATACGCCTCAGGCCCACAGAATAAAACCAATTATTGAATACTATCACATTAAGAAAGAAATACTCTTTGAATATTTTTAATTATTTTTTTCGAAACTTGTTTTTTGTCAACAGTCGTGTATACGTATTTCAAATGCCTGTATTTCTCACATTCCTCATAACCACAATTTGGTACATGAGCATACAATCAATCAATTGCTCCTCACATCACTAGACCTCTGCACGCTCGCGTCCGCGAGCACCGATTAGCCCGCAAAGACCACGTGGGTCGTCCGTGGGCCTGTTCTTAAAGTAGCATTAACGTTATCAGCGTCTTTCATAATACCATAATTGAAGGCAAAATGAGAAACTGTCTTTGATTTTGCAAAGTTTACGTCAAGCTGGTTGGCCTTCGCATTAATCGGTAACCCAAGTGGCGCGAACATGCAATAACATAGTGAGTACAGCGTGATCTCAATTGTTTGTTAGCTTTACGTGCTTGCTGCTCGGGCCGTCAGAACGCAACAGTATATTAGAGGCTGGAAAGCAAGATTCCGGCAGATATGATTGTTTATCTTCCTGGCCTAGCACACAACCCTATAACAACCTTCAGGCACTCTGTGAAATGCTGGTTAATGTCCTAACAGATCAGTGGAACCGAACATGTAGCTCCCTTAACGATAAGATAACGAAAAATCTGAAAAACAGTTGCGTGTAATTGGTTGGTCATAATTTCTGTTGGAGAATTATTTCTTAATTAACCTCAACAACTAATGCTGCATACAAGCACAACACATTCTTTTTTAACATTGTTCGCAAACGCATTTACGTTTTTGTTGCAACTACAAATATAGAAATACAAACATTTAGGTTTCTAGATATCAACTGCACATTTTCGTTGAAAGAAGTTTAAAGCATCAGTGAATGGTGAGAAGCTTTGACGAAAATTTAAAATCACTTTTTAAGGCCGTTCGTTGCAGTGGAAGTTATTAAGCCTCTGCGATTACGTTTGGCGCAGATAACACCTGCTTATACAATGACTCAAATAAAAACCACTGTTTTGGACTTTGGGGACCAATTCCAGTTGCCTCGTCGCTCAGTCGCTCATACGCCGTAGTTGATCTGCCTCAAAAGAGGTGTTTGCACACGATCAACACTGATATGAGCAAAACACTTTGACAGCGCCCCCAACTATAACACCATTCACCCATCATTATACAGGGATCCAGCAGCGAGAGAAAAATGAAGGGATTCTAACATCAAACTCTTAGGTAAACAGCAAACAGACAGAGAAAAAAGTAAAAGATAGCTCAGATATGGCTCCACATTGGCGCACATAGGCATGCAAATTGTTCCGATTAAGGTTTCAAATGTTTTGCAACGCATTTATCATGAGATAGACAGCCAAATATCTTTCCTGAATTTTGAAGTAGATTTGGCGATTAACGTTTTACCAGTTATACGCCTTACTTTTTTTATGCTTGATTTGCACTCGTTGTCTCCATATTGGATAGAGGAATAACAAGAAAAACAAGAAATCGTGAGGGGCCACGAAGCACACGGAAGGTTTACGAAAACATTACCGAAGAGACCCCCACACTGGCACAACGCTTCAACTACATTGCTGAAGAGACGCCCATACCGGCACAACGCTTCAACTATTTCAGTTGGTCACCGTCATGCAGAAGCATTTGTTCAGGCCGGCCCTGCGCACTGATACGGCATCACTGGCCTGACCGACAAGCCGCGTTGGGGTAAATTGCNATGAAAATGTGTGGACTNCAACAGGATTTTGTGAGATGAAAAATCTGCCAAGAAGCCTCAGCAGACATGAAAGGTCAACAAATCACATTCAAAACCAAACTGCTCTAAAAACCTTTGGAAGCACAAACATAGATTTGGCTTTGAACGAACACCGGATACTAAATATTAGCATTGACAATGCTTTAAGGCAGGGTGGACAAACCTGCTCTATGTATGAGCCGCACATCGTATAACCCAAGTTACAAAGAGCCGCAACACAAAAATCCACAACCCGAATTTATTTGCAATCTCGTTTCTGTGACATCAAAATTATTTTTCGCAATATTTCCAGTTTTTTTTCGCAATATTTCCACGCTTTGTAATAGAAAAAAAAATTGAAAACAAATATATAACTTTTCGGAAAGCTCGAAAGACCGGATGCAAACGTTTGAAGAGCCGCATGCGGCTCGCGAGCCGCAGTTTGGCCACCCCTGCTATAAGGGAAAACCAAGAGATTTAAAAAAACCTCAATTAGCCAAACAGCAATTAGCATTTCGTAGTAACGATGAGAGTTCGAACTCCTCCAATCGTCGGGACTATGTGGAACTCTTACGTATTCTTTCTGAGAAAGATGAAAAATTAGCTAGACATTTATAGACTTCTATTGTGTTTTCTGGTTTCTTAAACAGAATTCATAACGATTTAATTGTAGCGATAGGTGATGCGATTAGACACAATAATATAAAGAAGGAAATAAGTGCAGCCTCATTTGTTGCTGTAGAAGTAGACGAGAAAAAGGGTGAAACTTTAACGCCCTCGCCGGCCACTATAAAAAAGGGTTAACGTTAAAGAGTTAGCATTAGCTCCATCTGATGGAGCATGTGCGAACGACTGCCATATTTGCTTCTTCCGCGTGAAGTTTCGCTTGGAAAGTATTTTCAGCTCTTGAGAGATGTTTGACTGTTCAAAATCAATGTATGCCTTACAAGGGTTTGATATTTCATTATGGATTTTGTCTCATGTATATGAACATTGTGGGGAAGTCCAATATATGATACTAAGGTGCAAGAAGTGCTGTAGAAATTTGCCCAATAAAATTGCAGCCTGTCGTGTATCTAGAGCTCTACCAGGTTTTGAAAATGAGCACCCTCTTCAGGTAAAATTTGACAGCAAAGCTGGGGCATGACGGGACGTGACCCAGTTTAACTCATGGTTAGACTGATTGACAATTGCTAGAAAGAAAGTGGTAGTAGTCCTTTTTAAATTCCGGATAGCTAAACAAGGTGCAGTTCTGTCTGAAAAAGTTCAGGTTTCGGAAAATTTGGGAGTGTGACTGTAGCCTTTCGACCTCTCCTGGCTGCGTGCCTGGTGAAGTTTTTGAGAGTTGTTGTTTTTTGCAGAATTTAAACATTTAAATTGATTTTGTTTATTTAGTTTTTGCAGTCATTTTTTTTAACTTAAAATAGGCTATAGGCCTACACGATATCCCTACTGTAGAAAATACATAGCCTACAAACGACCAATCGAGCTGCATGGGAGAATGCAGACATGCAAAAAGCAATTACTGACGTTAAAGCAAAACGATTTGGTTTAAATGTCGCTTTCCAGGATGCTAACAAAGCAAAGAAACCTAAAAGCTTGTAGAATTAGGTTTTCACCTGTTCCGACGGCACAAGTGACAACGGGGAAAAGAAAAGCACAAGTGGATTCAGTGCAAACTGCGTAAAAATGGTGCCATGAAAATGCAGTGCCTACCGTGGATAAAGCACATTTTCAGACAATATTTGCATCTAAGTTGGTTGTAATAAGCTATGCTATATTCGCTATTTTCGTTGTGTGGAATGAGCATGCGTTGTTTTATTAAAAGTTGGCACAAAAACAATTTATCAGGATTTTTTGCCTGTTGGATAAAAAGGAACACTGTGGCCCTTTTTTACGAGCATCAGGATGAAAGGGGACATTGGAAGAAAACTTTATCAATGGCCTGTATTTTGATTTCTTAACGAATTTTATTGCAATTGTGCAAAAATGCGTAGGACATCACCAGCTTCTCACTCACTAAAGATTGTGGCAATATCTTGTTTACTTTCTATTTGTACAGAAAAGAAAAAACGGTGCCCGTTTTACCCCACCTTCCCCTACACTTTTGTTGTTATATCTGAAAAACACTTACCAGCATCATCAATTTGATGTTCATAAAAGTTAGGGTTAATTAGACTAGTGGGTTACCACTACATGTTCTTAGTTTTATAATATATCGAAGTTTTCCCAAATTTCAATGAGTTTGTTTCAATTAACCCATATTTGATTTGGGCTGTTGCAACTTACCCAAATATGTTAGCATATGCAAATCTGAATTAACCTCTTCTACTTCACTCAGTTCTTTCCAATGGTACCCGCGTTTGATCGAAACTGTTTCAATTAAACACATTCCATTTGAGGCTGTTGGAATTTGCTCAAACGTTTCTGATTGTATCCAAATTTCAATGAAGCACTTGTATATTGCCCATTTGGAATGAAGCCTTTTCAAGTTGAAGCCTTTTGAACTTGAAGTTGCCCAAAGTTGCTTTAAGTTGCCCAAAACTGTTTCAAGTGGCCCAAAACTGAATAAAGTGGTTGGAAAGTACCCAAACTGGATTGAATGTGTTCCACTTGGCCCACATTTGAATGGAGCTATTGCCATTTGCTGAAAGTTGATTTAGTGTGTTGGAATTTACCAATATTTTATCCATATTTTTGCAACTTATGGAAATATTTTTAATTTAACACAAACTTGAATGAAGTTGTTCTGATTTGCTCAAATTAAATTGAGGTTTTAATGTACCCAAATGATTTTTATTTCATCTAAAGTTGATTAAAGTCCTTATAGGTCATTTAGATGCTTCTAAATGTATTCGAACTTCAATGGAGCATTTCTATATAGGCCAACCTTGAATATGACTGTTTGAAGTCACCCACAATTTAATGAAACTGTTACAAAGTGCCAAATTTTATTTGGCTGATGGACTTCACCCAGATGTTTCCAATCTATTTTTAAATATTTTTTCTTCACACAGATTTTTATAAAGCATTTCTCATTTGCCCAAATTTAGCAACAGTTGTTGGACCATACCCAAATGCTCCTAATTTATCCAAATTTTTCTAATCTTACCCAAAACCTGAACAACGTTTTTAATTAGCCCAAATTGGTGAAGGCTGTTGGAATTCCCAAATGATGCTCGTTCATTTGAAGGAGGTGACTATTTTGCCATCAGACAGTGTCAATTTTACCATTAGAGGCAGAAAAGAATGGCAAAATAGTCACAACAAAGCTTTTGCCATTGATGCACTGTATAAAAGTGGGTTATTTTTTTAAGAATTGGGGTAATTTACTTGGAAAAGTACGCCAAAACAAGGGCAACTTTACCTTTGCCCAAACCAGGTGAGATATTGCATGGTACTTACCCAAAAACCGAAACGTTTTACCACATACGCAAAAACCCCACTTAGAGTTTGGGGTAATTTTTCTTGTTGCTCAAAGCTATGTTGTGTGATACATCTTTGTTACCTACGAACATGAGCTATGGCAATATAGACATTGCCTCGCTTAATGTGGATGCCGCTGTATAATTTGTCCAAATGTTCACAATTCGTGCCCAAATAATGGCCAAGTTTCCAGTGTTAGGATGCGACCGCATCCCCTGCATCCCCATGCTGTAGGCTATGCTTATGCCTGAAACTCTCGAGACTGAGATTCCCAAAAATGGGTCTCGAGACTCCATCACTGCTCACCAGGCACAGACCTCACCGCACGTCACTGGTTGCTTGTGTTTTTGATTAGGATTGCCGCTAATGTATCATGTTCTCCCGTACAATCTGATAAAAAAGTAAGAAAGTATTTTTTCTTTATTTTTCGAAACTTTATCCTAGTCAATGTTGTTATTGGAATTTCGAAATGTTTTGCAAGTTCTGCTCCTTTCGTATCAATTTTGCTCTTTGGCCATGCAACGATATCACAATATGACATCGTTGTTGACATTGTCATACTTTTTCCAAGATGGGATCAAGCCCTTAACCAGCTTGAGTTCGCGTTGCATCCTCAACATGAAACGTCTTGTGACTCTGAAATACAAACAAAGAAAGACTTCAAAAGCAAGTTCAGAAAACAGCTTGGAAGTTCGCCGACAACCTCATTAAATAGTGAAGGCAAAGAAGAAACATTAGAATGTCTAAAGTAATGAACAAACCCAAGAAGAATGAAGACGGACACTGGATTTGCAAACACTTGGTTTACAAGAACATTGTATTGTGTATTTATTTGAACTATCGTACATTTACAATCCACATGTAATCGCAAGTCATACCTAGGAAGAGAGTAAGCCAAATTAGTGTAGAAACCACTTACACCAACATCCGACATAAAACAATAAGTAACATTTCCGATTTGAACGGATAAAAGCTAGTACAAAATATTCCCACGGGTAAAACATTGTAATTACGAGCCGCGGGAAAAACGCCCTCGAATTCCGGCGAACAGCTAGACGCGAATACCAAGGTCACTATTACGGACGCTGACGAAACGCAACTTCGTAACACGTCACGCGAAGTTCGATTTTCGACCAATGACAAGTCGAGAAGACCGGAATTTTCAGTTGACTGGAAATCCCCGACGGGTTAACAAAACCAGGACGATCGGCGACTGGAAGGTAGTTGAGCAATGGGGATACCAAGCTTAACACCTAAGCCAGTAGTGGGCATACCAAACTGGCTTAGGCCGAATATCCAGCAGTGGGCATACCAAGCTGGCTTAGTCCGAGTGGGCATACCAATGGACTACCTTATACAAAAGAGATTTTCGGTTTAGTGGCTATGATGTCGCTGACAATTTGGGCTTCTCTCTCCTCCATGAAAGAATAAAACTTGCGCTAA
>JGI24158J21664_10009020_pt1 | contig 13310 bp, 10 predicted proteins | sample Ectturendosymbi3_FD_21664 | JGI IMG/M metagenome (IMG submission 21664) | reverse complement strand
CTTGCATTGCAAAAGTCACATTCTATCAAGCAATGTTTTTAGCCCCAACCCAAATTCCGGTCATACTAGTTCGGGTACCTTCGTCTGATGAGCAACTAAAATTACTGTTTCGGATAACCTCGCTGACAGCAAAGTTTGAGGACTTATCCCCTTGCATTTTTCATGTACAAATACATCCGGAAACAGCCCCGACACCTCCAAAGTGCTCATTGTATGCCCATAAAGATCTAGTGACATTGCTTCTGATCAATGCACCATTATTGCCAAAAACGGTGACTACGAAAATTCGAGAACTACTTGTAGCCATTGAAGCGATCAAAGAAAGAGCTTGATAAGCAAATTCTTGTGCAAAACAACAGGTAGAAAGTGAATTCTTTGTGTCATCATATTTTTTGTTCATTTCAGATTTTTAAACCAATATTTTTGCTACTAAACTGTTCATCCTTTATTTTGTCCTCTTGACCAATTAAATAAATGATGGCAATGGAAACTGATGAATTTTCTTATGAACCACCTGCAAAAATAACAAAGATAGAGGTGCATCAACATCCGTCACTATATGTAAAATTACATTTCACGGGTCTATTTGATGTTCAAAAGGCTCAAAGTGTCATTCATTCGGAACCCTCTAAGCAACGTGACAAGACACCACTTCGATTTCATCAGATGGCTTTCAATTTAAGCTTTGTGGCAGTAACGGAAGAGGAATTTGTGGCAATTAATAAATCCATACGCGAAATCTTGGATTGGGAACCGAAAAAAATACCATATTTACAGCTCTTGGTAAAAAACTCTGCAACACGCCGCTCGTTATTAAATCGCTCGAGCACGTTACTTGCTTCGTTTGTGGATTTACCGCCTTGTTGCATTGGAATACGCATAGTGTTGAACAAACGGGATGAAGAATATGTGCAAAATCATCATGTAACCGAATTACGTCGCATACTTTGGAGCTTCATCATCAACGAGCTAACCCCAATACCGCCCCATGCTCAAATTTTCTTGTCCGCGGAATTGAAACTCATGACAAACCAAGATATATCGTCTACACCAGCGATTCATCCCACTCAACAATCAAAAGCAATGCAAACTCCCCATAAATCTCAGGTAAAAATTTACGCTAAAACCATGATAGCAACCTTCAACAACTAAAACTTCGATTTAACTCTTTCCTTTGCAGATTAGAACACCGACGTTGAAAAGGCAAACCGCCATTTCCCATGAAAAATACCTTCAAGCGTTAAAAACATGGGACGAGAACATACAATCAGCGAATGAGTGCAAAATCGAACTACAACACTTTAAAAAAGACCTATTAACAACTTTCAACAAATACGCCATGATAACAAAATTAATTGTGGCAACACATGCACATTGGCAAATTGACACAATTTATAAACTTTTACAGCGAGACGAAACTGTCCAAAAAGTCCAAAATTTCATTAGAGTGCAAAAAACAAAACCTTGCCATGCTTGCGGTGGGAAAACACACCTTCAGTGGAACTGTCCACAAATCAAGAACCAAGCCCAATTGAGACGTTATAAATTAAGTAGAAACGAACGCAAAGATAACCAAGTGGGCGATTATGCTTGTCGAAAGCCATTTCAACTTCTGCAAGATACTTTAATCCCACAACAAGTTTTCGAATTATATGAAAAAGAATTCATTCCTTTTTACTGGAAATGAAATCGACACAGAAGTCGTACTAGGCCCACACAAACGACGTTGTTTTTTGCAGAATCATTCTGACTTACCAACAATATTCGAAATCAAAACTTTTGATTTCCTACTGTCGCTCAAAACGTGACAAACTTATCGCATGTTGCAAGCAAACGCTTCGCTTGGCGTTTCCTGAGAAAAAGCTGAAAGTGCACATGTAGTGCAGAAATGTGTTTACAGTAACAACTTTGCAGAAAAGATTTACTTCCATGCGCGCTTTCAGTCAAGCGAAAAACGTTGATGCTTTTCCCAGAACACTACTGAAAATTTCATGTGCAACTCCTTCTAATATTTTTTACAGTTGAATACTAATAGCGTTGAATTAAAATATGAATATAGTAAAAAGATTGAGATGCAGAGAAACCATGAAAGTAAACCAAAAGTTTCAATATACCCCGACAATAGTGGAATCTTTTGTGGGACAACCAGATATTGTAGTACCAATCAGAGAATATATTCAACCGACAACGATTTCCCGATTATTACGAGCGACAGAAAACTTTTTTCGTTGCCATGATTTACCTCTTTCTTTTGGCTATACGCATTTAAAGCTTTTTCACGTCAAAGACGATAACGTCGTGTTCCAAAGAAGATACGTTTTGATATATGGCTATACCGGTGATAAAAGTAACCTGGATTTCAATAGTGTACACAAACATGATTTCATGACTGATGTGTCGTTACAAGTGGGAACGACGTGCGAATGAAGACGAGAAATCGACAGTACGAGCAAAAAGAAATCTAGACCATCATTTTCAACAACTGCCATGCATCCAGATTTTCAAGAAATCTGTCAAGAAGAACTGACTCATCCACATGTTCACTGTCCTGAAGAGCAGTGTTTTGAACAATATGTTAACTGATTAACCAAGACTTTTTGCTACAATAACCAGAGTCTTTTTGTGCAATCATCTGCAATGATTTCGCAGTCATGTGTGTTGTGTTCATGTCCTTCCATTATGCAGAATCCAAATGTGCATTACATTTTTTGGTTTACAATGCATTATTTGTTGTTCATGATCATCTGTGTGACAAAAGCGTTTTTGTGTTTCAGCACTAGATCTGTTTAAAGTTACAGAATAACATCTGTTGAATAAAATGGCAAAGTTTGGCAAATTCAGTCCTTCCAGATCTTATCCTGATCTCAATATGGCAATGATGAGTTCACCTATTTTAACTAAACACCCAAGAGATCTTAGACTTTGTGATCCTTGGAACGTTCAAGAAAGACAGACTGCAAGTCTTCCACCGTTTCCAGAAGAATATGCTCATCAAAATGCCATACAACTGGCTTCGTATCCACATTTCGTTGCTACACCTGACACTGGTGAAGCTGCAACGCCCATAGCAAAGTACACAACCTTACGTCCAGCCAAACTTTCGTTTTCTCCACATCCTACCTACTCACAACGCAAATTACCGGAGCGATCGTCTTACTGCCTGATGTTTCCAACTCATCAAGCTTTACAGAACAACCCGCTCCACATTGAAGATATCCAAACCATCTTCGCATCACCAATCCTACAAGAACAACTGCACTACCTGCTCATGGACCATTCCTTGGATGAAACTAAAATAACGGAATGCCTTAAGAATCTAGGCATACCAAAATGCCTATTTCTTCAGTATATAAACAGAGTGTATCCTCAACATTTCTATACTATCCTCAGCAACCTCAACTGAGCTGAACAGCGAAGATATTATTAACCGATTACTATTCGGATTGCAAATTATACTATATGTTACTAAATCATCTGTATATTACTTTAAACTAAAGTATTTACATCGGTTGCATTTGAGACCATCTGTAACAATCGTTTCAACTTCTGTATTTTTCTTTGTGAGTCAATATAAAGAATGTGAAGCGAGTCTCAGTCTTTGCTGTGTCGAGCAAATAGGATGGGAACGTACTCATAATGATTTTACTATAACTCCTCATCTGTCTCTCTATTTTACAGAATAAAGTCTGAAGTAAAAATTAAGACACAATTTTTTTAATATGAATACTTTTTTAGCAAAAGTTTTGCTAACGCTCAATGTGAACTCTGTCTTCCGACATCCCAATATTTCGTTAAAAGCTAACGAAACCTTGAATAACCTTGCAGAAACAAATCAAACCATAATCTCAATTCCTTTTTATGAACAAAGAAACATTCTTACAAAACTATCAGATTTGCCAGAACAACCTTGCAATCAACAAACCTTTTTCAGACATCTGTGCACAAACAATCATTGGAATAAACAATTATATAGGCCGAACTTTTTATTAAAACCTTTTTTTCAAACGCCAGAAAAGCGATGTTTTGTAACTACTAGATCTCGCATTGATTTGGCTGTCCAAAACCAACTATTGCACCGACGCAAAAGCGAAATTCCCAATTCAGTATTACAATTTTATCACCCTCTTCTAAAAAGAACCGAATACAAAATCGCCGGTTGGGAAAACCACCCACCGCGGATAATCTCCAGTCTGCACAATGCAGACGCAGTTACCTTCATGTTCCATGTAATAAGTTCATTTTTTGAAAGGCACGAAATTCTTCGATTCCAGCTATTTTCAGCTCCTTTACCGCATCCTAAATTTATACAAAATCAATATTGTCATGTCAAACTCAACCTGTTACCTCGAATAAATCATGTCCAATATGCAACAAAAGCCACCCATTTAATAGACCAAGCCAATATCCACGAATGTGATCTCGATCAAATGATTTCTATCAATAGACGTCCCCAAAACATATACCTTATAGGATTTTCAGGAGAAAACTTCCTACCAATAGTTCCCCTAAACGCAAAAAATGACAGAGTCTATTTTCAACGATACACGTCAGAAATTTCCAATGCATTAACAAACGAATCTTCACCTTGGCTAATCTTAAAAGTGCAACTCGGAATAAAATTAAGGGCAGAACCAAATAATGTATTCATTTTACCTTGGAAACATTCACACATTTTAGATCATAAATACCTCTTCACGCCGAAGGCTTTACGACCACATTATTTAACATCAGTTTTTTCATTCCCAGATGGCATTCTATTTAATCACAACCAGGAAAGCTCACCACATACAGTCAACTTCCCCATGAAAGTGCGACAACAAAGCACCAACAACATTAACTGGACAAGTTACTTACACAGTCGTTGTGACGCTGCCGCGTTAAATAATATAATATACCCTTACGGCTCTTTAGAAATATTACTGTTAAAAACTACACCTCCCATAAAAACTAGCGAAATGTGTCAAGTCTTACCGGACGTTATCAACCCGCGAAAATCATACGCTGAGCTACAATTGAAAATTGCACAATCAGATACAAAAAGTAAACTAATATTTTATACGTGGACAAACCCTGCAATATACAAACATAATCTGCTGTTGACAAACCAGAACTATCAACAAAAACTTAACAAACCTTATACAGAATATGACAAATTTTCCAAAGAAACTTTCAAAACACTACAAAAACTACAGCGATTTCGCATGGCCAAACATTTTGACCAATTTCGACTGAATTTATTAAAACACACTTTACATAATTCAGAAGACTCACTTGTAACGAATGCAATTTCACAATCTATAAATGCGACGTTAAAAACCAAGGTCGCACACGTACAATTAACAAAAACACTTGCCAATAAATTATGGCGAATACATCTCATTAGACAAAAATTACTTCACAAAGCGTACGTGACCACACATGTTCTAAAATTTGTAAAAAACATAATACACAACACACACTTTCAAATAAATGAAATATATGAACACCACCTTAGAGGTAATAAAGTTCAGTCTCGGAGTAGATTTAAAATCGTAAACGACAGCGCACTCCAAATACAAAATACAGACGCAATTCCTCATAAGCTACCACTTTTACACCCACTGTTGAGACAAATTATCAGCCTGTTTAACCATGCCATCCAAACGAGTGTAAAACTAATTTCTGACTTCCGAAATTACTTCAGTACTTCACAATATTCCAGCAATAACCACTTGTTAGCTCAGATTTCATTACGACAATTAAATGCTAAAACATAACCCCTCAACTTAAGCAACAAAATCAATAAAGTTCAAAGATTCCACAAGAAAACTTCATTGACCTACAAACTGAGTCACAATTTACATTTAATATAACGTCAACCCATCTTAAATTGTCATAAAGTTAAACATGGTCATATGCCATTGCGCATATTGCAAAAACTCACTATAAGAAACCTTTTCTAAAACAATTTCCACAGATATTCACTCTTCAACCACCAACATGAAAACTTTACTATTGCTTTTCTTATACTTAAAACTAACATATGGTTTGAATAGACAGCGTAGAAGCTGTTCTACAGATCTACAATCAGCATTTGTGTCTTTAATCAAGAAACAACATCTCATCATTTCAGTGCCCGAGGACGATCAGAAAATGCATGTACTCCACCTTCCAACATTTTACAATCAACCCTGCCATCAGCAGGCATTTTATGAAAATTTAAGACACGAAACCTTTATCAACAAAAACAAGCATAATCCCACATTTTTACTCAAACCTTCATACCAATCACCAGAAGCACGATGCTTCAGTTACTTTGAACAAAATCGCGATTTACAAGGACCCTCAATATTATCACAACAATATGAGTCTCCTCATTCAATCCTTCATTTCTTTTTAGACTATGGAACAATCAATCAAGTCAAAAATATACCGAATGAGGACCATAGCTAAAATACTCAATTAATCTTCCCCCGAGATGCTGATGTGTTCTTATTTATTTTTTATGTATTAACCTCCTTCTACGAACGACACACGGAAATACAATATTTCCTCAGAACCATACCCACTGTGCCAGACTCTACATCAAGAACACAACCATGCTATGTAATGCTAGCAGACTTACCCAACATAACACAAATACAGCATAGAACTACCACTACTAATCTCGACGCCAACACTCTTCCAGAGTGCGACCCCAAGTTAATCACATCGATCAGCAAAACAGCGTTCAATACCTTTCACATAATATTTCCTGGAGGAAAATTAACTCCAATCGCTCCTCGCAATGCCAAAAACGATCGACTGTATTACAAACGAGAATCCACTCGTGACTCTACCACCCCTGTGCCCTGGTTTGACTTAAAAATTGTAATAGGACCAGCACGTCGAAAACTGCGCAATTTAGTACGCATACTACCTTCAGCAAACTCACATTTATTAGATCATAAATTCCTATTTGCGCCACCTGCGCTCCGTCCACGTCATACCACGATAACATATCAAAACAACCGTGAGTTCCTTTATAACACTAACTTCACACGTCCCCCGACCTCCATGTCTTACCCTGCGCAAATAACCACAAACCGTCAAACTACTCACCGTTACAGCTATCGTCAATATGGCCACTGTTCATTCACTGATCTTCACAAAAATTTGTACCCTTTTGGAAAACATGAGATAGAACTGCTAAAAATTCTACCACCCCCAAATCCCAAAGAATTTTGCAGGACTTTACCAGATCCTGATCAACCAGTAGAGTCATATCAACAACTAGACGACAAACTCAACAATCTCACAATGACCAACCACACTTGGTTCTCATGGTCAGCAGACCTTGACAACTATACGCATCCTAATGAAACTTTATTACTTGAGAGAAGTCCCTCTCTTGAACAAATTTTCAATTTATACAAAAACTTCACGCCAGCATATAACGAATATCAAACTAAACTACATCATGCGCAAATAAATCATCAATTTGCCACATTCAATTTACATTACTATACACAGGAAAAATTACACAAACAAAACAATCACTTAAAAACACAAAACACACTAGCCAACAAACAAATTGCGGCAAATGAACTCTTCACCAATCAACAATTGATAAAACTTTATGCAAAAAACCTCTGGAAAATTCATTTCATACGACAAAACCTTTTACAAAAAGCATTACTTATTTGGAAAACACGAAGATTTTTAAAGACCATCAGTAACTTCAGAGACTTCAAGAAAGATATTATTTACGAACACAAGCTCGTACATAATAAAATTTACTCCTGGAACCGTCTCCTCATATTAGGCGACAGAGACTACGAACATCGTTTCACCATCCCAGCTATAGATCCAGACCAAAACACATATTGGAACCCTACTAAACTCGCAACCTTATTTGGAGGCGCGATAGCCGCAGGCACAGCACTTGCCTACGGAGCTTATAACCTTTTTTTCGCAGGATCTAAAATACGATCAGATCAACCATTTTATGCACAATTATCGTTACACACTATCAATAATCAAAGGCTTCCATTATCTTAACTCAACCATAACTCTTTCTTTTCAGAAACAACTACTTTGCGTTTTTATTAATTATTATTATGTTTGCAACGACACAAGGCTTCATACTTGCTCTATTACTAGCACAAATGCATGCACGAGAATTTTCAACCAACTTATACCAACTTGATAAACGAATCCGTTTTTCTACACCAAATTTACAATACGTAACCACGAATCGATTCCGGGATTTAACAATACCTTTTCAACCCCTCAATACGTTAGTTTGTGACACTCAAAACTTTCAGGAACAAACAAAAATAAATGGCAAAAATATACGTCGCTCATCACAGACGATACACTAGGTAAAAGACCACAATTTAATCCTGCACACCATTCACATTATTTTCAAAAAATCTCATGGACACCCGACACATGGACAACGATTACTCATCATTACGAAGCTCGCAAATATCATTTCGAAATGATTTACCTACAACTTATAAAAAAAACACTTTACATAATCTATACGGAAAATGAGTTTGAAGAACCACATGATCTACATTACTTCAATTCCAGCGATACCATCACGCTAATCTCAAAAATAATCGCTTATTTTTATGAACATTTCACCTTCGTGAAATTTAAACTCTTTTCTAGAACGAGAAAATTCGACAAAGAATTCAGAGGAAATTGCTATTTTTCAGCAAAAAAAATCCCTCTCATAGAACAAGTGCTTCAAACACCTAGAACCACACAACAGGCAATAAACACTCCGTGTGACGAAGAGAAACTAATTAGAATGTTCACAATAGATTCCACCCACTGCATAGTAACATTTCCAAGGAATAAAATTACTAATGAAGTCCCAGAAGTACGAAATGTCAACCAATATGTTGAACAAATAGGACACAATTATGCATTGGATTTTCAATGGTCAGATCCTACCGATACAGGTTACAGCCTCGAAATTGAAATAGGAGAAAAACTCAATTACATACCACGGACGTGGTGGATTCATGAACAATCTGACAGCCTTCTTGGCTTTCACAAAACCTTTTACTTACCAACATACTTGCAAACAATTCAAACAACGTATTCTTACGCACGAAACAAAAGACATTACTTTGCCGAAGGTTTCTATGTAAAGAAACCAGGGGTAAAGTACTTCCGACAAAATATTCGTGAAAAAACACCCTCGATAACCTCATGGCCCATCCCAACACAACAAATAAACATAAAACATACATCGAATGTGTACTTCAAACCACATTTAGGAACCTTAGAAACGTTACTTCCAAAAGCTCTTGCAATCATTGAGAGATCACCACACATAAAACAGGTTGCAGCATGTCAAAACTATACAGTAACCTTCCAAACCATACTACAAGACCGTTCTACTTATCACCAAACAATTCTAGATCAAGAGACACCGTTGCTTTCCGACATATACTCATACGAACAAACATCACACGTACAAAGTGACCAACGAAATAATAACATAGCACAGGCCAATCTACAACGCCGCATCGACGACAAAGCTCAACTTTTCACCTTGCTTTGGCGAAATGTGTATCCTCACCTCGCAAACTTGGAACACAATTTACTAACATACTACTTTGATCGCAATGAAAAAATTAGGCTGGAAGCAGAAAAACGCCTTTACATGACGTTCACTTATCACCGAAATTGGGTAAATGCACGCATCTCAGATGCTCGCCTCAATAAAGGACAGGCTTACGCACAACTTCTACACGAAACCAACTATTTCAGTGCAATTATACCCGCCATACATCAACGCTTCAGTGAAATGTATGCGATGACCTTACAACATAAAGCGATTCATTTACTACGTACTTCCCGTTTGCTACAACCCTACGTTTTATATCAGCACATCATCACATATGATTCTATAAAAAGCTATCCACTTAAATATGACACTGAACGAGCGACTCCACAACAACTTCAAACGCCTTCCACAACTCTCAACACTAAAACCATAAATCATAGCTCTCACAAACCAAACACTTCGACAATCGCGCAAATCCTACCTAAAGTCATCACGTCAAAAATTCAAATATTGCCTTCACGCAAAGCACAACAAAAACTACAAAAATACACACAACATTTTTTCAATCAGACCTACATGTCTCTACCATGGCAAAAGTCAAACACATCCAATGCACGCTACTATTCTTTCAAAACAAAACTAACTATCTCATTTGTCAAACGCCAACTTTACAAATTATTGCACATTATCAACCAAAAATATGTCGCTACAAAAAGCTTTCTTGAAAACCTTTTTCATGCACACACCAAGTGCGACATCTAACGGCAATCTACTCTAATAATGTTTCACTGAACTTATTCTTATGCACAGACAGCCATACAAAATCCATAGAGTTTTTACAAAAAAAATGCACACTACTGCACACCTACTGTACTTCACGCTGATCTTACATACACACGCCAATCAGCGAAAATATGCATCAAACTTATCATCTCTACTCAGTACCCTCAGCAAAACAGGGCTCATTGCACAAAACATCTCAGAGAATTTACACTACAATCATGCACAAAAACTACCACCACTCGCCTATATACCATCTGATTTACAAAGTTTCCATCACCAGCTGACTCACTCTTGGACCACGTACTCAATTAATAAAGCAAACCCCACTGCATACCTACCCACGAATGTGAATCCTTTCTGTAACAACTACAGATATAAAACTCTTCATTGGTCTCCTTTGCAGTGGACTTCAATCACTGACAATCTTTTCCCAAATATAGACTTCCAAATGGTATATTTAAAACCGCCATCACGAACCCCAGTCATGATAACACACACAAACTCTCCAAGAGGCACAATCACTATGTCCCCTGACTCCCTACAAGAAACATTTCCATTCATGTCAAAAATTCTATCCTATTTCTACGAAAAGTATTCAGATATAACATTCAAGCTCTTCACATACACCGATCCGACACTCCCATCAAATGCTATAAATTGCACAATAAACGTGCGCAACTTACCGTCAATACAGGAAGTAATCCAACCCCAAGGAGAAACTCGTGTGTTTTATACAACTCCTTGCATCCTAGAAAGAATTATCAGAATACAGAAACTAACCTGGACCGAATACGCAGTGCACTTCCCGACTTCAAAGATACGTAACATCATACAAAAACCCTTAAGATATTTCAATTCAACCACAAGTGAACAAACGCTCACCTTGCAATGGCCATACATAAATCAAACCGCCTTCAAACTAATGATACGAGTCTCACAACCACGCAAACACCTGCCAGAAATTTGGTGGATCTTACCATACACTCAAAGTCTTTTAATGATCCACAAACATCTCTTCACACCACCGTCCATCAAAACACAAGCGACTACTTACTCATATGCATCGCAAAATAAACACCATTATATCAGGGGAGGATGCATTGCTCAATGCAAACACAAACACCTATATCAAAAAGTCCGACAACAAAGGTTACCTACCACCTCGTGGCTATTACCAACACACAAAATACAGAGATTATCCCCCACACGATTTTACTGCCTACCACAATGTGGCATAATCGAAAAACACATGAAACTATTTCACCAACACGTACCGCCTTGGTGGCCACCCTCTCTAAGTGATAAATGCAGTTCACATTTTTTAAACTTCACTACGCTATTGGAACGACAGCAAATAAATTTTTCAAATCTTCGACGTCTCAACCCTTCTCTAAATAATACAATTTACACGTACGAAACTAATATACCGATAGCATTCTTCGGACCACTACAGACCTTCCACTATGAGTACTCTCATCTTCATAGACGCCTACAACAAAAAGCACGCAAGTTCACACAAATATGGCAACAAACATATCCCCAATATAAAAAATTAGAAGCAATAATCACCGAAAATCTTCTACTACAGGATGACAGTCTGATGCACCAATCAGAACTTTTATATTACACTAATAATGAAAGAGAACTTGATCGAAATACATTAAAAATGTCTACCGCTGCGTATCTAGCAAACTATAATATAGAAGAATTCAAAGACAATTACTATCATCTAAACGAAAAACTCAAACAACTGCAAGACTATGCAGAACAAATTTACGCTTTCAAATACATCACCATCATTTTGCAAACAATACACAATAAAACGGATTTACAACCCAACCTCATTTATTCACACAATTTCCACAATGGATTTCTTCAAAGCAAACCAATCATGAGGATTCTAACATCACAATTGCAAAACTCTCCCGCCACTCCGACAATAAACAACCAAACAGAACAAATAAACATCCTACAAATTTCAAACAGTCATAAAAGGTCAACAATCCAAAGTTTAACGAACCTCACATCCACTTTAAAGACATCCAAGTTTGCTCTCCTTGGTACCAAAGTAAAACAAACTTTAACAACTACCAACGAGATTCCTACAGTGCCAAGCACAAACACCTACGCATATATATCTGAACCCTACAAAACGATAAAATATGCGCTCAAGAAAATAATGAAATCATTCTTGCAATATATCAAACATTCACATTTTTTCTACAACTCTGTACACATAACTGCGTCCTCATATATTCGACACGTTTCTGAAATATTAACCACATTATGTAAATGAGCGATATAACCGTAACCTTGTTCATATTATGACGCTTATCTTTTCCCGTTTCAGACTTACTTCTTCAAACATTTAATACCTAAAACATAAAAAAAATTTTTTTTGAACAAACAACGCCTACCACTAGAACAACATGACTGAAAGGACATCTGAAAAGAAATTGCTAAAACGCATTTTTAAAAGCAAAGAACACGATGAACCAACTACAGCACACGACATCGAAAAAGTAGTCATCGAACAAAACCAATCGGCAAAACAAATAAAGAAATTAGCCGATGACATTCAACAAAATCAACACAAAGCAGCAGTAGCCACTAACGACTTGGTCTCACACATCAAACACTTCAAACATACAGAAAAGAAACGTCAAAAACTAACCAACCAATACATAAAACAAAAACGTGAAGATCCCACCTTATCACCTTTAAAGATAGTACAAACAGTTAACCAGGAATTGGATCCTTTACCCCCTTATACAGAAACATCCAGTGCACCCCCTGCTAACTTATATCCTGAACTACAAGCGAATCACACAGAAATACAAACTATCGACCCCTTCGCACCATCCACTTTATGCAAAACTCTACAAAGTCTGGCGATACCAGACTTCTCCCTCGACGAACCATTACCACGAAATGAACTAGCCCTTAAAAACGAAGTGACCGCACAAACACAACTTCTTAA
>JGI24158J21664_10009018_pt1 | contig 13311 bp, 9 predicted proteins | sample Ectturendosymbi3_FD_21664 | JGI IMG/M metagenome (IMG submission 21664) | reverse complement strand
AAAAAAAACAAGATAAAGCTTGCACTACATCACAACAACTGCCAAGCACGAGGTATCAATACAAGCAAAACTGTTCGCGACATCTCAACACGCACGACAAAATGATATGGTCCATGTCATTCTACACCGCCGGCGAAAATACCCAGCTCAGAGTATCTCGCCCGAGGCAGTAAGAACAGAATGGCACAAAAATAAACAGCTGGGAAGGAGGAGGGGACAACTGGCAAAGAAAGGTAACCAGCCCCAACAGCTGGTCGGCGAGCGGCGACGATATCAGCTTCAACACACCAGAAAACGAATATGATAATTTTGAGCGCTGCTGAGCATGACCGCCCGCTGGAGACAATGCACAAACCCTCGGCGGCAACAGAAGTTTGGCCCTTGCAATACTGGCGCGTATTATCCTTCGCCATTCGTGTCCTTTCATTGATCCTTCACTTTTAGCGACGCGGAACGTTTATCTCATGGACTGAACGTCTTAACGTTTGCGTCGCACCCTGACCGTGCGATTCAGTCGTGACGTAACACGAGGCACAGACCGCACCAAGCGGCTAACGTCGCAATGCCTGGCGTCGCGGTTTGAAATTAGCGCTACAGTCTCCGTTGCCAAAAACAACATCATCCGACAGTCAAGACCATAACAATGATGAAAACAAACAGGGAAGTATCTTTTCCGAAACGACAAAAGCCCATGCCCAGCGTAAGCACTAATCGCGCAGAGTAAATAGGAGCCGACTTTACCGGAAAACCGTCCCAATTCTGATTCCAACCGTTCGCAAAACTAAATAAAAACTCCACCAGAGACCGATCAATGGACGCAACAACCATCGTAAAACAATTCAGTCAACGTTCGTCGTTTATGCGCATGCCAAAGTCAGGTGACACGTGCGGGGATTTCCTCAACACTTGCTAAACTGGTGCAACAAACATGAAAGAAACACAGTAATTTGACGGAGAGAGATCGTAGGGTTGAAATTGGGTGTTAAAAGCGTTCGCTGTTTCACATCTTGCAAATGCATCTCCCATGAGCACTCTAAGAGACCACCCGATGAATTGGTGGCTTCACTCTGAGCGTGCGACCACCATCAAGGTCGCGGTAAGTGATAGAAACGACGCGTACCGGGAGACCACTCGAACAATGGAAAAACAACCAGCGAAAGTAACAATGCGGCGAGAGTATACGAACACTAATTGCGCAACTTTTCGGCAGACTTCGCCCCATCGCAGTTGCCGCCCATCTTACGATGACGCAACACTGAAAATAAACTGCATCTCACTGTCTCTGCGTGGACAACAAAGGTCACCTCGGGCGAAACTGTCCAAAACCAGCGTTGAGCAGTCTTGAAAATGGGAGGCACTATAACGAAAATGAGAGGCACTATAACTGACAATAACGTTAGATTACTCGCAACTTTTCGCCAAACTTTGAGAGCGGTCAGTACGTTGCCACATCTACCAATACAGCGGCGGTTTACTGGCACAAAGCAGAAATACTGCAGTGTTGTCTATTCTAAACAAACCCGCCAGACAGTTGCCAAGAAGTTTTCTCCGAGTATCGCGCTCTTAACTTCAGTTCCTTTTTTATTTTTCAATCCCTTTCTTGTTTGAATATATTTTGATTGAGATTCTCAGATGTAAGATTCAAATAAAGCTAAACGATATTTACAATTGTCTCGAGCTGCGAAACGCGTGTAATGTAACGGCTTATCGGGCACCACCGAAGCTTAGCTAGTCTGCACGTGGGTACCTAAAAACACTGAAATCCACCCATACACTGCTCTCACACAAGCGTTTGAAACACCTCCCAACCTGCTCGGAATTCACCCTGCTAAGTCAGATTTTATTCTGGCCGCTGGAAGCACTTAAAGTGTTAATCATTAACACTGCATTCCGACAAATTCCAAAGCGCTCGCAATGAAGAGCAAAATTTCGCCTTGTTACTGACTAACCAGATCGCTGTGCACCGAAATTTCAACAACCGGGAAGCTTTCGGTTGATTGAATCCAGCCCTGCAAAGAAGCACGACGACTTGGGTAATATCTAACCGCACGCAAGCGTACGAAGGGTAAACAAAAACATATAAAATGGAAATCCCTGTAATAACTCGAAATTGTCATAAAGTGGCAGTGTGTGATTTCAAAAATCTCAGCAAAACATTCGCACAAACGGTTGAGAAGCATATGGTTTGGACAACTCGACTTTCTGAGGCTTGGACGTTTTGCAATTAATTCTATTTCAATAACGGTTACCATCTAACAGCAGTAACGCTCTTCTTAAAAATTACCGAAATGTGCGGTCGTAACTAAATGAACCAACAGCACATTGGCTAGAGCATGTGCTTCCGCGCTGCTACAACGGCAATGATGCGTCGCATATATGAAATTTTTCCTCGGGTCGATGTTCAAATATTGACCGTGAAACCTGTATCTTTTAAATATGAGACCACGAAGGTGCACGGGTCGCACGATAGATGACACCAGGAGCAGGTGAGATGATCTGCGCGCCGAAGTATCTTCACACTGATTCGTTCACGCTTCGGCGAAATAAACGGAGCGAGCATCACAGGAACCTCAAGCTTTCCGCACGATGTTTTCAACAAATTCGGAAGCGATTCGTTACCGATCATTAACAAGCTCAGAAACCCTGTGCACATCTTTATTTATTGGCCTGAAGTATTAACTCCTCCAACTCGTAAAACCATCAAATATCAAGCCGTGTCGTCGAACCCTGAAACGCTTCCGGGGTCGATATTTGAACACATCTGGAAGCCTGTTCGATGCTGCAAATACAAGGACTTGTGGTCAAAGAAAGGCTCAGTTTACTTCCACAATGAACGAGTATGACTCCAAGTCCACCGATAACCAGATATGGAAGACCTATTGGTTACACCTTGAAGTACTGTAGATATTTTGAGAGAAAATAACGTCCAATGGCTGCATACCAGGAGCCCATTTTTATTTCCAAAGCAAACTTCTATCCTCAAAATGTGTAACTTGCTAGTTTCGTTTAAAGCCTTCAAGATCACTTAAGAAGTGCTCTGCGTCCTGCTCGCTCAACCTGGCCTTGCCGCCAGAAAAATATTGACATTCTGCTGTAGAAAAATTTCTACCGTAGAGTATCACTGTATCCAGACCGACGTTTCACTGCTACGCAGTAAGTAGCTTGCTTGGAGTTCAGCAACGAGCTGCTTAAGCTAACCAGAGTAATCATGCACAGTCTCTTACAAAAAAAAAACAAACTTTACCAGTGTTTTGAATCACCTTCGCATGTATTGCCCAGCATGCGTGTTAAGATGGAATAACGAAAAGCTTTGAAAGCAAGACGGCCTTCCAACAGAATCAGCAGCTCTTTGCTTACGCGGTAAATGAAAAGTCGACGGAAATCGCCGTGTTCGTATGTACATTGTACATATACTGATGACGACAGTAATGGCGCGAGCTAGTCACGATGGGCAATTAGTCACAAGACGCTGCCACGCCAGCAAACTGAACACACGAATCAAAAACTTCGTGTCTTAATTCCTGCTCGCTCGCTGCCCCTTACAGCGATCAAACTCGGGCAGAAGGCCTTTGTCAACCTCCAAATAAATTCTTGCGCTGCGCAAGCAGGGGTCGGAGGAACACACCAATCACACGCGGCAAGCGCTGGCGCTACAACGGCGCGACGCAGCATGATCTCGACGCACAGCGACCGGGTGTGGAGCGCAGGTTAGATGCAAGTGCACCTGGATCGTCATTTAAGTTACAATTTCATTTGCGAACATGGCGCGCCTTGTGTTTTCTGTTTTCGTGATTTGAAGCAAATGCGTTCTGGAATAAAAAACCACCGCTGTTTTCTGAACCTCAAATACCAAGAAGCCTCGCTCTCTTTAACGTGATTTAGAAGAAAAAAATTAACATTCTCTTAATTACATCACATAGCTCCATAACATGACAACAGGTTGTCGTTCAGAAAACTGTGCAGCTAGAAACGATGCTTGTTGTATTGTAGAAGCTAATATAATTTCGTACAAGAAGAGCAACGTACAACAAAACTAAAAAAACAAAAATTAAACAGAAACAACGCACGAGTAAACGCGCAATTCCTTTAAGGAAAAAATGCCACTAAAGAAAAATCTAAATTCAACTTTTACACCTGACTTTCACAAGGACCAGGTGCCGTAACTACATCTACGACCTTGCTTCGTCCCGTCTTGATGTGGAGCCAGCAGAACTATCTGAGATTGCTGTTCACCGTGAGATATTTCGCGCCCTCCTAGGGCTGCTGACCCCGTGACCCTCTCCAGAGGAGAAGCGGGTATATAAACGAATCAATGAACTTTATACCTTTCACTGCCTGAAACATTTCAAACTCGTTGACAAGACACTCAGATGCGAAGACGTCTTGCACTGCATAGTCACACTGTCAGCGCTCACAATATAGCACCTCACAGCTAACGGGTTTGTGGCCAGCGTTAACAGCACTATGGCAGCTGCTGCTAAAGGCACCTGACAGAGGAAACCGGATGCTTCTGAATACCACAGCAAACAAAATTTTACAGCAGCCGGCAGTCACAGCCATCAGCAGGTGAACGGATATATTTAAAGCACGAACTTTCGATCAACGTGAAACTCACCAACAGAAAAACATCGGTAACCCCTTGGTACAGCCGAAAATATGCGGAAACGTAAAGGCAGTTGCACGGGTGATTCAAAGGATAACCCCACAGTTCAACATAACACAGGAAAAAACGCACTTGCAAAACGACTTCTGGCAGCAAAGAACCGTTTTGCAGTTGAAAACTAAGACAATTGAACTACTAAAAATAAATTCTTTTTTTCTGTTTTTTGGACTAAACTGTTCTGGAGCCGGAGCCAAAAAGCTCAAGATATTGGAGCCGGAGTTGGAGCCAAAAAAATTAGATGCCCGGAGCTGGAACCGGAGCCTTAAATTTGAGTACCGGCTCCACAGCCCTGCTTCACTGCAGATACTCGGAATGAGGAGGACAGCAACCAGCTGAAGATTTCGAAGAAGACAAACTATTTCTATCCGTGTTTCATACTATTTACATCTGGAACAGAGCTTTTATGGGTAAGTTTCTTTCGTACTGATACCGTTCTCAGCACATCGTGTATAGAATTGCACGTTCTGCTAATTTAACTGTTTTGAAATCACCGCATCAAAAGTGGACATGGTTCCACTCTCAACAATCTAAGCCAGCGGCACATGATATTCGCAACCTAAGAAAAGCGTACAGCAGAAAACTATTGCTATAGTGCGCCCCAAAACAAATTCACAGCTAATAGAACATTCGCATCTTCAGTGGACTTCCGCGTATTAACGTGAATTTACATCACATGAAATTATTGCCCAAAAGTAGGATTATTGCTTGCATCAAAGCTGTCGCAGAATGTCTGGCACAAATTTCGTAAATGGTTACCTTCACTTGGTGTTTGCATCCTTCAATTATTTTTTTGTTTATTCCAGAAAATACGAACACTTTTTCAAGTTTTTTGCTTGGTTTTCCGATGAAAACACGATCAAGTTCCCCTGAAATCAACGAGGCTCTTGTTTTCTGGACAACGTCGGGATGTCTAAAATAGCTTGAGCTGGCACGCTTTTATGAAAATCTATAGTAAACCAAAAATTATAATAAAACCGTCCATTTTCTTACACTTTCAAAGAAACACTTTTTCATGGAATCTGGAAACAACTCACGCAGACAATCATTAAATGGAGATTCGGGCAGCGCTTTCGACGACCTGTGTTCATGTCACAACCGCGAAGCGCAAAAACTGTAATTGGTGCATCCCATGACATTATTTCAAAGAGGCAATGCACAAGTGTTGATGAATTACGAGAGACGAAGAACAGGTCTACAACCGTGACCACCACGCATGAAACTGAAACATTCAGAACACGAAAATCGCCTCGCTCCCAATTCAGTGTCTAACGAACCGAAAAACTATTAGAGCTGACAAAAAATAGTGTTGAGACACTCGGTCGGGCAGTCTGGGCTTTTCGGTACCCTGATGTGTTTTGCTCTAATACAGGGTCTTCATTATTGGCAAAATATCTTAGCGGCCGGATGAAAATGGCCTCGCGGGCTGGATTAAATCGCTTCGCCGGCCGGATTTGGCCGGCGGGACGTAGTTTGGAGACCCCTGCTCTAATAAGTCGAAGGGTCGTAGGAGAAATTTATGCCAACGAACTCAAGCACTGAAAAAATGGAAGTTTGAAAAAATATTGAAAACTTGCGGAATAAGATCAGGCTCGGCTTTTGAAGTCTTGCCTGACCTGGCCCATGCCGAATGCTTCCAGCAACACGCAATATTTACTCGACTCGACTCCAACTTCTCCCAGCAATTCCAAGTTTTATTTTTGGAGAACAAAAATGTCGTTTACGGAAACTTGAATATGACGACATTTCTCAGTCGTTCGGGCAAATGTCACCTGCAAGAGGCTACATTCAAAATCCACGGGATGCTTTTTACGTTGTTGTTTTTTTAATATTCCCTCAAACGCAAGAAACAACTAATTTTGCTCATAAAATTAGTGTCGACTCTTTAAATTCTAGGCTCTCTGCTTTGAAAGCGTGCTTGAAAGCATATTATGGAGAACCTTGAAGTTTACATCCCACTAGAAATGTTTGTTTTGGCAAAACGAAAAATTTCGTTCAAAAAATTTGAAGACTTGCTCCCATTGCTGCAAACCTGCCGGGAACCTGTACCCTTGGTTTCAGTCAACACATTACTCCTAAAGTTGTATAGATATGGATCATCTCTCGATTCTCAAGAAAAAATATGTTATCTGTCGTAAAGTGTTATCTGTCGTAAACATTATGTTTTCTGTCGTAAACATTAAAAATATGTTATCTGTCGTAAAGTGATTCGTTGAGCGTTTACAATTACAACAGTGTGTTAACCTGCTCAGCTTCTAACAGAGTTTCAAGAGCATGGAAGTGTAGATCACGCAAACTGACGCAAACTTATGGGCGTCTGCATTGATTTTTATGCGAAACGTCTACCAACACAGACACGAAGGAGTTTGGCAACAGCAAGCATATTATTCTTCATTAATCTCCTTCAAAAACATGCATGCCTACATCGACCATCTGTGTATCTTTCACGAAGATCACTTCAGCGTCACCAACATGCTATCAAACCATTTTGAAGTCTTTTCCTTTGAAATTATCACGCTAGTAGTAAAGTAAAAGCAAAGTACCAATTCAACCCACGCGCAGTACAAACTATGCAAAACTAGAAGAAATCAGAATTATAAAATCTTCGAACATATATCACACGTTTTCCGATAGAACTACTAGTGTTAATTAATGTACAACTCAACAATCTACTGCTAACGGGCTTATAGAAAAGCCTTTATTTTCCTTCTCTGTGTGATCTTTCATCAAATCTCTTTATCGAACCACAGCTTCGACGCAAAACGCAATACTAAGCTAACAAGGTATCCCAGTCCAATGCAAACTAACATGCATGTGATGTGATAAGAAATTACATCAAATAAAAACACTGCTTAATTACAATTAGTAGAGACAATCTGCTTTTTAAGATCTCTCACTCTATATACCTCGTGAGACCAGAAACAAACCAATTTTGAGCCTGGTGGTTTACGGCGAACAATGAATACCGTGAAAGAAAAAAAAACGGCGTTGTTACTTCAAGTTACCAACATTTTTGCATCGTTTAAAAACCTGCGCACCAATGTCAATGCGGAATTTACTATGAACACTTGTACTGGACTCATGACAAGCACAACCTTGCACGTACTCCTGTTGTAAACTTTTCATTGCAGCACACCACGACATTGAAAATGTGTTAAGTTACTGTCCCTTCACCACGTCAGTGGCCTTNACCATGAAATTCCGTTTAGGGACTTGATTCTTGACTGTTTTTGAGAAAAAGAAAATAGCGAACTCAGTGATCNGCCTATGACAACAGCTACATTCGCTAAATTGTTTTTTGTGCTTTCCTAATGACCAGCAGGCTCAAATATCTGCTCAGTCACGACATGCTCACACACCGAGTGCGCGACGCTTACACAGCTCACCGGAAGTGTAGTACAGCAACGCGCTGATCTGAAGCTGGAAGAGACACGACTGAACGCAGACCGAACCTTAATTCGATGCACCACTATTGTGTCCAGCATCTCGTCCCGCTGTGATTGACGCATCGAGTCAGCTGCAGATGGGTTGTTCGTGCGTTTCATTCACATTGAAATTATGCCTAGACTGGTTGCGAAGGCAGGTTTCCCAGCAGGCAGCGCTTGAAGCAAGTTGGAACGTCCTATCTGGACTAGACTGGGCCACGCTGAAGGCGACCGCTGCGCAGAAAACGTCCGACCCAGAAGTTCAATTTAAGTTAATTCATGTGCTGTACGTGCAGTTGACAAACCAAACACAGCAACTTTAACACCAGAGTTAAGCAGTATGGAAATATTCGTAGCAACTACGAAGCTGGCAGAGCTGTCGCCACAACGAAGCCCTGGGCTTTCGATCGCTTGTGCGATTTGCATGGAGACCTATCAATCAGCAAGGTGTCTGCACGAGACGCTGTATGCGAATTGCCCTGTCATACACTGTTTGATACGAACGAGAAAATGCCACGTAGTGAATTTGAACCGGGAGTTCGCGAGAAGCAGTGCCTCCTGACAGCTGCTCTGGTTTCATTTCAGTGAAAGAAAAACCATGAACAAGACATCACACCAACAAAGGTTGACATCCATGTACTTCCCTCGAGAACGATAACATCCATGGCGTTAACCGTGATTGGTAGTGACCAACAATCGAAGCCATCGCAAATGGAAAGCCGCAATAGGAAAGAAAGTTCACATAAAAACTTTCAATATTTGCAGCAATGCGGATTGCGAATGATAGCATCATTGCAATGTGCCCAAAACAGTGAGACTGGGGCGACTTACAACAAGCTTTAAAACTCTGGTTCGTGAAAAGCTGTTACATTGGAATGCTCAAAACCAATCAGCAGAGCTTTAAACGCACAACTGCTAGAACCTGCCGAGTTAAGGTTCGCGTAGTCGTGATTTCACACAGCAACGCGTTAGCAAGGATCTAAACATCTACACCAGTGGCTCTCAACCTTTCATGGTTTGTGTCCCCCTTCCAAAGACTCCCAACACTTGGGGCCTGTGCTCATCAACAAAAATACTTTTAAGTTTAACTGTTACACTTGGGTTTTGCAATATCACGGCAGAGGTATTTATTAAAGGCCCCTGCTCGTGGCTCCCGGAAAGCCACTCCGTGGGTCCCGGTTGAGAAACCCTGACCAACACTGAGTAACAAAATTCCATGTGACGGACAGCAAGTCATTGGGTGCGTTTTCCAGTGCACAAGCTGGGTCTGACACCGACACACCAGGAGTGAACAAGAGCAAACTTCTCTGGGAGCAAGAGGACTGACAGAAACCGCTCGCGACCTACCACCATTACTCTTCAGCAAATGAAAACCACAACTGCAAGCTATCAACTAACCAACAAGCAATGAAGTGAGTCGAGTGCTGTACGTGCCACTAGAGCAGGGGCTCCCAACCTGGGGTGCAGTTGCTTATCGGAAGGTGTACAGTTAGGTTGGGCAATAGAAGGGAAAAATATTTTTATATATTATTTATTTCCAAATATTGATACATATATCACTGTATATGACAGAGAATACTATTTTCAAAAATAATTATATGCTCATTATCAAATATATTAAATAAGAGACAGAAAAACGTAGTCTACCGTTATACTTTGAAAAATCTAAAAGTTCTATTACAAATTCAGTGGATTTTTGTTATTTTACTCAGCCTTTTTGTCATTAAGAAATTGTAGGGGTACACGCTCATCTGTCGAAATGCTCAAGGGGTACATGGTCAGAGAAAGATTGGGAACACCTGCACTAGAAAAAAGAATGGCCATCGCAAGAAAACCGACACCTGACCTGTAACGTGGCAGCGAGGCGAAGGTTATGGTGAACCAAGTTTTCGCAGTAACAGAGTCTTGGGCCTGAGTTATCTAAGTCCCTTTCGTAAGTAAAAGCTTATGAAGATCCTTTCACATCTGACGTTGGTATCATGAGTGTGGACTGTACAGTCACGAAAACATTACAGGGTGCTGTGTACCAGAGGTGGACACGGATCCGGAGTGCCCGAGTCGACTCCGGCAGGATCCTGCGTTTTTGTCGGACCCGAAGCCGGAGTCAAAATTGTGTGAAAAACCGGACCCGTCGGATTCTCAAATTTGAAAAAGTTTCGGACCCGGATTAAAAAATTCGGAACAGGAGCGGAAATGGAGTCTAAAAATGGACTCCGGCCACCTTTGCTATGTACACGCCCGGTACAAATGACAAAAGAAACAAAATTAAGTGGAGTGCGTGGCTTCACACATCTGCTGTTGTCAAATTTGCACGTCTTCTCGGTGATATTTGTTGGGCATTAGCAACCAGGGCCGCGAGACCGGAACCCAAATTTCAGGGCAATGGGTTATATGCAAAAGAGTTGGAGAAGCCCTGATCTACACGCTAACGAGGAAGATTTTGCACACATCGGCAGTCCTGGCATAAGTGGTACCGGGATGTTTTTTCATACATTTCGATTCCCCGTTCGCATTGAACGTCATAATATAAAGAACTACTCTCTACATTCATTGAAACAGTAGGGAAACAGAAAAAAATTGGCTTCAGCTCTGGGTCCGGGCACAAAAAAATCTCCAGGCCCGGCTCTACCCATCAGAATCGCTTGGCCTCCTGCTCCTGAGCCCTACATTACTAACATGCTAAGGGTGTTTGCACGCCAAGCTTTTTCCGAATAATCCGTGCAGCACATTATGTTCGCTGCTGAAGTCTCGATTCAAACCGCCGGCGTTGGCTGAGTAAAGGTCGGCTGTACGTCAACCTGCTGGTTAAGCGTTACGGTTGAGGACTGAGTGAGCACTTCAATCCACCCGGTGTCGCAATGCATGGTGCTGAATAAAACCACATCGACTGACCTGATGTTGCCGCAGCCGCTTGCGCGTTAGGTTTTTTATGGAAAATGTTAGGTACTCGGTATAGACGCAAAGGCACCCGATTTCTCTGATTCTAGGGACCCGGTGTTAATTTTCTCTGATCCTAGGGAAGCGATTTTCAATTCTAGGGGCCCGAATCGACTGACCTGATGCTGCCGCAGCCGCTTACGCGTTAGTCAACTGACAGAAATCGTATTTTCACTCGGTAATATTCCACCGACCACAAGTTTGCTTTCAAATGCTCTTCTGAAACAAGTCCCGCAAATACACTTCTCGGCAAATAAGTTATTGCCGATTCCTATATATGTGACGCGGTGTTCGCGTGACTGACATATTCAATTCCAACAAGCAGTATTTCACGAGGTCGACATCACGAAACGGGGCGCAGTGACCGGACGAGGTGTTCATCGGTGTTTCAGAAGAGAACTGAGAAGAACTACCGTGCAGCAAGCGACGCCCATAGGACTTGGGACCGGGTCATTGTTGTATTAGCACTGACACCGTCGCATCTTACGTGGGTCGACGTAAGACGGATACTTCATCTACCGATCAACCAACTACGCAGGCTACATAACCTGGACTATATGTAGGCCTGCTGTACGCTTCTACATCGGCGTGGTATGCTTTCCAGGCAGGCAGGAAGAGATTGCGCAAAGCAGGATCGGAGCAACGGATCTCAACAGCTGACGGAAGCTGTGACGGAGACAGTGCAACGTGTGGACTCCGGCCGTCTTCGACGTAATCAACGCAGAAGGGGACCAAGTTCTCGGCAACCACCCGAAGCACCAATCGTTTGACAACTTGTCAATCGTGCGAATGTTTTGAACTTGGTTAAAATTTGTCTCGGAGCACTTGTTGCTGTGGGAGGAGGCAAAGCTCTTAAATAGTGTGTACAGAAATGAGAGCGACGACCCCAGGAGCGCGCTTTAAAAATGCCTGCGTGCAAGATACCGCTTGCACGATAAAACGCTAAAGCTGAAGTTTGGCCAAGCTATTGCAAGTATGTTTCGTGACGCATTGCCAGCGTGTCATTGCCTGAACACAGGGCTGTGGAGCCAGAGCCAGAGCAATTTTGGATCGCTGGAGCCGGAGCCTGAAATTAGGGTTCCGTTTCCGCAGACACCCTTTGCGGGCCAAGCGAGTTGTCCAATTGATACAATGATTTTTAGCTTTCAATGGGCTTAATTGTTCTGGAGCCGGAGCCAAAAAACTTTTAGATGGTGGAGCCGGGGCCTGAAATTTCAGTTCCGGCTCCACAGCCCTGACACGGCAGGTGTTCACAGCTGGCAAAAGAGCCTAGAATAGGCGCTGTGCGCGGAAGACGCACACAGCTACCAGAACGGACGAACGAACAAGGCAAGAAGCTTTATTCGCGTCCGCTTAGCACAAACTTGTCAGCGAGTTAATTACACAAAACAGCGCAATTACATCGTGTCCGCGCGTCTCTTCCACGAGCTTTCCTGGACGAAGCAGTGAAACCATCAAAGAACTGAGGACTTATGCTGACAGCATGTCTCGGCTACGAAGATAATGATGTTGCTTGGGAATGCAGTACTGAACTGATCTCTCATAGCACTGCCAGCAAATTGAAAAGGTTTCTTTTGCTACACGTCATGCTATGGGGGCCCGTTAAAACAGGAAAACATTTTAAAACAGGAAAACATTTGCAGGCGCTCTCCTCTGCGTAACGACACAACACCTGACGTGCTCAGCCGCGCGAAAATAGACTGGGGGACCAGCGCAAGTGACGCACTGTCACGATTTAGAACTTCCCAACGTGCGGTGTCCAAAGTCTCCCCCACGCTACTCGAAGCATGCACTTCGCTTCCATCTGGGGGTAACGCGAGCTTCAGAAGATCTCGGAACATCATCTTGCCGTTCACATTCACTTACGACCGCTCGGCTGAATCTGCGCCAAGGAGCGACCAGGAGACCAGAGGTCTCCATACTTTGTCCCGAGGGCCAAATAAGCTACTCCACAACAGTTCGAGGGCCGGACGTCTTCCGCATGTGATTGTTTTGGGGTTTGTTACATTCTACCAAATCAACAATTTCTTTCTACTTCGGAGACGCCAGGACTTCGATAAACAAACTTCAATCAGGCTCTATTGGCGCTAAAAACATAAAATCATGTTAAAAACTTGCCAACGTTTCGACAGTTGATACAACTGTCTTCATCAGGGCTAAAAAACGAAATGCCATGACATGCGAGCAGAGATGTTATAGAATGTGTGCGCTCCAGGTGGCGCCGTGCTGATAAGAACTCGGGAGGCGGGGAACGTTGATTAAAAGATAAGACAGTAAAAAAACAACAGA
>JGI24158J21664_10009017_pt1 | contig 13311 bp, 12 predicted proteins | sample Ectturendosymbi3_FD_21664 | JGI IMG/M metagenome (IMG submission 21664) | reverse complement strand
ATGCATTTTCTGCAATTTTCTGATTTTGGGGGTAAAATGGGGTTTTTGGGCCATAACTTTGGTTCCAGACATGCTAGAAGGTCAAGCAAGGGCTCTATCAATGCGGGAGATCATTTAGTTTTCAAAAATAGTTTGCGCCAAAATTTTGGCCCATGGGATTGGCGTCCAGGGCCAGTCAAATTTGGTCAAAAAAACGAAAACGCCCCCACTTTGCTAGCCTCTCCCAGGTGAACCTCTCACCCGAATCAAAAAAATTTTTTTTAATAGAACCAAGAAGTCTTCCCGCATCTGCAGAGGGTTTGAACAACTCTCTAGTTATTGTGGCTGGCGAGTTATAACAAAAAAACTGAGCGCCAACATATTGGCTCTGGTGGGCGTTAAAGGGTGGGCAATGTATTTGGGCGTTAAAGGGCGTTATAGTGTGGGCAATCGCGTGGGCAATCTATTGGCTCGCGTGGGTGGTAAAGGTAAAGGGATTAGGAAACTATTTTGTTTTTGCACAATTCCTTCTTACTGTACCTGAAATTGCATGAAAACTTTCCGGGATTGGTTTTTATGTGTGAGGGTTTGGCAAAACAAATGTACAACTATTGAAATTCATGAGCGCGTTTAATTTTACTTTTCTCTTTTTCGCAGTAATACAAACAGTCCACAATTGGTAGAAGTAATGTCTGAAGAGACAAAATTTGTTTTCATCAAAAATGCAAATGAAGAACATAGAAAGATTTCTTTCTACGTAACTGGAACTAAGGACGATGGTGATATTTTTAGACGTCCTTTGAAACCTTTAGGCCTATGCCCTACCAAAGTTTCTGCTGCATTTGGCTCCACGTAATCTGGTTGACTCTGCAAGGCAGTTATTTCAGCAGGCTTTTGGTAGCGACCATGAGAAAATGCGGTCGGCTCATCTTTACCCACGTTCTGTGTAGTTCCTGCAACATGGTGGTATAGCTATTGTAGGCAATTTTCATGAAAGCTTTGAAAAATATTTAATGCTGAATTTTAACAAATGTGAAGGTTTTATGCCTTCCGCGTTTCTCTCCATACGTCAAGATACTGGAAATTAGAATACAGTTTTCATCATAAAAGGACATTGCTTTATGAACAGCTAACACAGCATTATTGAATTCGCAAAGAATATTATTGTTCAATTTGAGCTGCTCACATACTACTATGGTGAAGTTAAATGTTCGGCACAAAATGACGTACTCTTTCAAACCGCGTTTTTTATATAAGCATGGCATAAATGTTATATGCATACGCATGCAGTTCATACGATGGATGCTGCGTGAAGCGTTGCAAACCATCATTTTGAGGTAATCAATGCAATGTGTCGTTCGTAACCAAGGAAAAAATTGTTTCTGTTTATATGCAGATACAAGTATTTATCAATAGCTTGAAACTACACTTGGTGCAATTTCTCCAGGTATTAAGACATAGCATCAAATCTAGCATTCAACTTACTACAAGACCCTATCAAAATTTTGAAGAGGAAGTGAACTGAGCACTCGAGAACAATACGTTTTGAACGACAGCGTCTATATCTTGAGCCATCAGTGGTTTCGCGCCCAAATTTATCTTGGCAATAGAACAAGCAGAACCACTGGGGTTATTTCACGCAATGGTTTGAAAATCAAAGGAGCGGGCGGTGAATTTATGCATCACAATCGAAGTTAGAGAGAGATTAGTAAAATTGTTTTCTGTCTGTTCAGAGCAATCACTGGTAAAAAAAAGCAGATAACAAAACCCTTCTGCAGCATGTCGGAGTGATGTCTTCTGTTTCGTGCTATTTGATCGGGTGAAAGGTTCATGTTGTGTGGAAGGAATGTCGGAGGAGGTTTAAAGAATGCTATTGTAGTTGAGCAAAAAAATTCATCATAGCTATCCTTCAGTCTGTTTTTGCAAGATGTTAACAGGATTTCTCATATTTTTATGTATTTGCACTGCGTTTCGCAATAGACTTGGAATGAAGCAGAGTCTTTTAGGGTGCGATTATGCACGTCTGCGTTGTCTGTCGAGTTGCAGCGAGAAAAAGCCTGTTTGGAAACGAGATGTCAACCAACATAATAAAAATATTTGCTTTAAAAAACAATACGCTGTTTGTACATTTAATGCAAAGCATCTTGGCCCATAGAGCAATGAGATATTCTGTGAAATCCTCACTGATATTTTGACATGCATTTGTTATTTTGAAGTTTGTTCCAAACTCTGGAACATTCTTATCAAAACTTTTGCGATGGATATAAATATTTTCAAGCTCAATGTTATACTAACTATAATCTTATCTCTGAGTAGATTCAATTGAGCAAAACACTTTCTTACAGGAAAGCTGAAGAAGATTAGGATTTTACAGCTAGGCCTTCATCCAAATCATGCGCAACATTCTTGTAGAGAATGCAAATGCCCTTGAAAAAAGTGACCGTTGATGTAACAACTATGAATATTTATGTCCCTAACTTGTGCCTTCAGAAAATAAATCATTTTTCTCTGTAACGTTCAAATTCACATATGCGTTTCGACAAATTCTTATCTATACAATTGCATATAACCTCCACTGTGACTTCACTTTCAATGTTTCACTGTGACTACTGGTTCGACAGTACAGTAATTACGCTTTTTCTCAAAATATTTTCATGTTTTAAATAGACGAAATAAAATATTTAACCAAGTTCGCACAATGTGCTATCGTACTTTTTTTATGCACTTCACCTGATTTCAGGGATTCTTCCATGGCTGTCATCATTATTTCCCCAGACAATTGTGCTGTTGTGACACCAGTTTTTGTCGGAGTCTGCGGTGAAGAAAGAGTTTGTTTCTTGATGTTGACTCAACAAAAAATGTATGCAATTATTGTTCTAATGCGACAAACACTAAGAATACACCACACTTTTGCGTACGTACATGTGCAAATAGAAGAGTAACAACATGCCAATTTGGTTTTATGGAAAAAGAAGTGAAAATTGAGAGCAAGACTTGTTTTGAATCATTTAAGTCGTTGCTACTTTTGTCTAAAGCATTGCAAGTGACTGAAGAATAACTCACGAAAAGATGTTCGCTATATCTTCGCTGATCCTAGCAGCAGTTAAATGTTGAAACTCATGTTTTGTATGAAATTCGAATTGAAGTGAGTTGAAAGGTCAATCAAGTTGAGCACTATGAGTGTACACAGGTACTAGATTACTTCTTACCTGCTGCTTTGATGTTGTATCCATATTCTGGAAAATACAGCTACTGTATACTTTTGGAATTAATGGGGAATTGAATGAATTTTGAAATGTGTTAAGGAAGGACCAACTGCAGTGACTTCAATTCACGTTAATGGTGAGGTTTCGAAGAGTAAGAATTATTTATGCGAGGTTCATCTATTAAAATATATTCAATAACCACTAAAACGTCAGGGGATGAGGCAAATACATAGCTTTACATGAAAATCTTTTTACTGCAATTAAATGAAGATTGTGGATGATTAGTTTTCATAATGAGCTCATCTGCAAAATGAAATTCAAGAGCGCGTTTACCTTTAATCTTTTTATTTTTGCAGTAATCCAAACAGACCAAACTAGTCATAAGTATATCCTTCTTAGACATAATTTTTATCATCAAAATTGCAGATAAAATTGTGGCAAATTTCTTCGATGTGTTCCTGTGAAACTGATATTCGACATCATAATTGTATCTTCAGACTCCTTATTGTGCAGATACCTTCACCAAAGTTCCGGCTGGAATTGGTTCCAAATAATCTGGTTGACTCTGCATGAGAGTGCTTTCAGCGGGCTGTTGGTAACCATGATGAGACGTTACGGTCGGTTGATCTTTACCGACGTTTTGGGCATTTCCTGTAATACTGTATGTTTGCATAGTGATTGCAGGCAATTTTCTTGAAAACTTTGAGGACTAGCTATCGAGGAATTAAAAAAATATGATGATTTCATGCCATCCAGACTTCCTTTCATTCGTCAAAATACGAAAAATTGCAGCTTTCATCAGAAAACGACATTCGTTTGCTCACATTCAACATTCATTGCGCAATTGGATTCGCTAAAAAATATTGCTAACCATGAGCTGGTGACACATTAATTTGTTGAAGTTAAATATTCGGCATAAAATGATCAAATTCTTAAAACGCCAGTTTTCACTGTATATGAATCCTGGAATGAATGTGATATGCTGTATATGAATCCTGGAATGAATGTGATATATGAATCCTGGAATGAATGTGATATATGAATCCTGGAATTAATGTGATATATGAATCCTGGAATGTGATATGAATGCAGTTTATACAAATAGCGTTGGGTGTAGAGTTATTTGCATGGAGGTTTCGGTCAATACGTTTGACACCACAGTTGGGAATTGTTTCTATTTTTCTCAGTGAAGAAACGAGAATATCTAATCAAAGTTCTGTGGATTGTTTTCATATATTTAAGAAAGTTCAGCTCATTTCTTTGGATCTTTTTCTATCGCTGTCATCACTATTTCCCCAGAGATATTTGTTGTGATGACACCAGTTCGGTAAGGTGCCTGTTGTGAAGAAAGACTTTTTTTCTTGCTGTTGACTCAGAAGAAGATATATGTGAAACAACTGGTTTGACACGACAAAACACTGACATTATGCAACTTTTTCAGGTACGTATAATTGCAAGTGGAAAATTAACAACATGACAGATTGGGTTTGTGAAAAATGAACTAAAATTTTCCAGCAAGACCTGTTTTGAATAATTATCATTCATTGCTTATCCACCATTTTTTGGAACGCCACTAGAACATTTCCTGAAAACTGCAAGAAATGTGGTAATAATTTCTTTGAATTCCACTCGTCAAAAAGGTTTGAAGTCTGTGCACGTATACTGGTAAGTTTGAAAAGAGATTTAGTTTTTTACAAGCACCTTTCTCGTCTTAATCTTCTTCTTCATTGTTTGAGCGAGTTCGTATCCTCTGCTAGGCCGCTGCAGATCTCGGGGCAAGTTTTGAGCAGCCCGTCAACTATGTCTACGTCCAGGACCGTCAGGCAATGCTGCACTCCATGGCGTGGTCGATGGACTGGACAGTGGCGGACATTATAGCAAAAGATCTGTGTTTCTCCAACACACTCACAAGCCGCAGAAGCGGCCGTTCTCCACTTCGATAAGCAGCAGGGTCGGAGCTGCAGTTGGAGTCGGGATCGTAAGGCGTCGGAGGTTTTTGTGTGGAGTCGGAGGCGGATTTCCAGCAACAATGGGAGTCGGAGCCGGATTTTTTGTCCGACTCCAACTCCCGATGGCCAGTTGGATCATTTTTTACATCACGCTCTTAATTTGGGAATTCCTGTTGAAATGGCACAATTTATTTTGAAACTTTTGTTGAAACAGAAATTTCGTGCTGTGCACAACGATTTCCATTGATTTTAACAGTCAAATTTCATTCACTTGATGTTGAGGTATCGAAGTCAGGAGTCGGATTCGGATATTTTTGAAAGTCGAAATTGGAAATTTTGCAATGTTGGAGTCGGAAAATATGGAAAGTCGGAGGTGGAATCGGAGTTGGATATATTACCTCCGGTTCCGCAACCCTGGTAAGCAGGAGCGGAAACGCCTGACACCGGTGCGGGCGCGGATAAGACGGACTCACGCTGTTCTTGTCAGGGCCTTTGCAAGAAGGTTGGTGCTGATGTCGGGATGAAAGCACGAAGTCTCGTACTGTTCTCCAACCACGCACATTCCATCAGTGATCAGCTGAGAGCGTCGAACGTCTGTTGTTGTCGTAAACTTCCTGTCCAATGTTACTCCGAAATATTTGAGGATGAAAAGGACAGGGTTTCGTTGTTGAAGTTGACTTTCAGCTCACGTTTGGCTTCCTTATTGTTGAGGTGGAAAACTGCCGACACCGTTTTTGTGTAGTTCTGAGCTTACGTCCAGGTTTGGATGCATTTACCTGTAGTCGTCGTCTTTGCTACACACGCCTTCCACTGCTCGGCAGTCCCATCAGCACGCATTATTGCTGAATCGTGGGCATGCGCATGCATTCTAGAGACGGTGCTTGGCAAATCAGAGGTGAAAATGTTGAAAAGAAGAGGTTCTAAGACGGATCTCTTTGGGACTCCATTCTTGGGACGTCGTAACTGACTCCGTTTGTTATTACCGATAGCAAGGGTGAAGCTTCGATTTCCAACCAGCTCCATGATCATGCGAACTAGGTGCCTGTCAGGTAGCAGTCGCTGCAATTTGCAGCCGAGGCCGCGATGCCATGCAGTGTGTTAGGCTGCTGTGAAATCGACAAATACAACTCCGGTCTTCGTCTTAGCTTAAAAGCTATCCTCGATGTCTTGCGTTTGACACGAACGTAGAGGGATGATTGGTTTGACACGAACGTAGATGAATCTCTGAAGCGATGGAGTTTGCTGAACCGGCAAGAGAGGAGTGCCCGGACCTGTAGGTTTGTTGATGGTGTTCCACGCCTTGCAGCTTGAGTGCGAGGAATCTATGGAAGTGACACCTTCTTCCCATCGTTTCTGTTTTTTCTGGTTGATCCGGAGAAGTAGGGACAAAGGGTTCTGTGAGATTCAGTTGCCAGTTGGGCTCGGAGGAAGTAAGGAGCGATAGAGGATCTCGCACTCAGCCTCAACTTGGCACAAAGTTTATGCGACGGCAACACGGGATGGATACTTTTGCCGAAAATACAAGGCTGTCGTATAGTTCCTGGTATGCCTTGTCGGTGTTTGTTCTGTCTGGAGGTGGTCTCAACGGATCCACCTGTTAGGAGACAAAAACTACTCCAATGAGCCTTGCAAATATTCCAACGCTTCATCCGATCGCTGTAGGCAGGAACTTCAAGCCTCGGTGGCTTTATGAGGAACGCAGATATTTCGATTTTGCACAACACCTTTCCAACTGCGATTACTGTATATGAACGCTTTCGAGGATTGTCCTATGTGAGGGTTTCTGCAAATTAAAACGTGCAAAAATTTTTGTTTATCAGCGCTTTGCATTTAATTTTGTATTCGCACTAATACCAACAAACGTAGTTTTTTCGAAAAACATCCGAATAGACAAAATTTTTATCATCGCAAATTCAAATGAAAATTAAGGAAACATTTCTTCTCTACATTGAAACTGGAATTACGCTTGATGATGATGTCTCCAGACACCTTATTTTGTCCTTATATAGCAGTTCTTATATATGCACACATGCTTACCAAATTGACTGCTGCATTTGGTTCCACATAATCTGGTTTACTCCGCCAGGTAGCTATTTGACCAGGCTGTTGGTAACCATCACGAGAAGTTACGGTCGCTTGATCTTTGCCGTCGTTCTGCGTATTTCCTGTAATAACGGGTAAATAGGCAATTGCACGCATATTTCTCGAAAACTTTGAGAACTAGTCAATGAGGAATTAATAGACATATTATGGTTTTATGCCTTCCGGGTGTCCTTTCACACGTAAAAATAACGAAGACGTGCAGACAAAAGGACTTGTTTAATTGGCAATTCACACAGAGTGACTGAATCTGCGAACAAATATTGTTCAACCTGAGGAAATTACATATCGCTATGTTGACGTTGAAAAGTCTAATCTTTTCATGATGCCAAACAATTCAATGGTTTTGAATTTACTGGATTCGATTTTGACTTTTTTATTACAAAGCAGTGACGTTTTTCAAAATATTCTCGCGGTGTTGTTGCCTCAGATCGTTTATTTCGAGCATGTCTCCAGATCTTGGGACACTATCCATAACACTTTTGGACAATAAAAGACATACATCACTCAATCCAGCCAAGAACACTACATTATAGAAACAGGAGTTGGACTGTCTAGATTCAATCAAACAACTTTTCAGGAGGAATCCTATGAGTCAATTTGTCCAAATATGTTGTGAAGGTCGGAAACCGATGTTCTTTCAAAATGCAGTCAAAACTCTTTGCACGAACACCACCGATATCCTCTGAAACGTCGCTTTATGACTATCTCGGTATTCAGATCTTCTTCGTCGTTTGAGCCAGTTCTTGGCCGCACTAGATCTTGGGTCAGATGTTGAGTAGCCACTCGATTGTTTTATCGACCAGAAACGTCACGCTGTATAGTCCATGAGGAGGTCGGTGGGTTGGACATTTGAGGAAAACGTGCTTCAGGGGTGTCAGGATGGCCGTAGGTGTAAGTTGCGAGGGTGGAGGTTAATGATCTTATATCCTGCGACGTCTACACACAACCACTCTGTCTCTAATTGCTCTGGAGACTGGTAGATTAATGACAATTCCAACCTCTCGTGAATAAACGTGGCAAGGCCCTGCTTCCTTCTAAGGATTGACCCAGCTAGTGAGAAAATGGGAATCACAAGCTTGTCTGCAGTTGTGCAGTGGGTCTCCTGTAGGACGATAATGATTGTCTTGTTCTTGTAGGCTAGCTTCTTGATAACGCTGATCAAGTTTGCCGTGAGAACCATGGTGTTCAGCTGCTTAATGCTGGGTCTTCGGTCATCTTCGGCAGCAGGGACGTTGACGCGCCTTGAAAAAGGCGCATCCAGTCCGTGCCGAACACATCCATCTCGGCTAGTAGTGGTTGCTCCCGTAGTAACAGGTTTGGTTGGCGTTTTAAGACTACCGCAACAGAGAGTGTCACGTGAAGGCACCTGTCATCCTCCCTTTTTTCAGATGAAGTAGTTGCAGTCTCTGAAAATGTCTCAACGGTCAGAAAGGTCAAACCCTAAAAAATATGCTTGAGTAATAATGGCTTCACAGCTAACCACATCAAGTTCTCGTTGAGGCATAAAATTGTTCAAGAAAAGTGGATAAGTATTCATGTCCCAACATGTTTTTTCAATCTAAAGAAATTTTTTCAGTTTTGGTTGAAACGTTTGGATGTGTTTTCCAACATTGTTTCTTAACATTTTTAGATATGCGGTTGCGTATCACCCGCATTTTGACTTTAACTTCAATGTTTCACTGTGACTGAAAATTTCTTAGCGATTAATGTTTTCAATTTAGACAGTAGAATGAAACTTTCTAATAAAGGTTTTGCAGTTTGTGATGATGCATTCCTAGGATGGTTACCTGATGTCAGTGACTCTTCTTTTATCGCTGTCATCATTAATTCCTCAGTCATGGTTGTCATGGTTACACCAGTATCTTGAGGAGCCTGCCATGAAGAAAGTATTTACTTTTTGCGGTTGACACAACACAGAACATTCTGCTGAAACGGCTGAAAAATGACAGGATACTGAGAATTTGCAACAAACTCGCTTCGAATATATGAATATACAGCATTAGGCAACATAACATTTCAAATCTTTGGAATAGACGATTTGGCAACTTCCAGCTATTTCGTGTGACATTTTCTAGCAGAATTGGAATGATGATTCTTGACTTCATAGGTTATTGTGAAAATGCGGTATTGCAATTTTGTAAATTCTATAAACAGTGGAGGCGTTTGCATGTGCGGGCACAATGCAAAATCAAGACGCAAAGCCCTCATGAGCAGTCTTGTTATGACGTCATCGTGCTCAGTGAACCGTGCTACGGCTACCACTGGCATTTCACTGCTACCACTCACAATTAAGCCGAAAGTTGCAAAGGAAGCTCTGCAATGGAGATTCGAGATGCGAGCGCATGTGTTAAAGTTACGTCAATCAAGCCCATCTGACAAACAAATTGAACTTGCAATGCAATTAGTTTACTTTCTTGAACGGCACTTTCGTTCGAAGAACATTTGACGTGTAGAAAACTGGTAACAGGAAGTGATTAGCTTACTCGCTTTCTCTAACCACAAGAACAGGCACACTCCTGTGATAAGGTAATGTCTGAACGCCCGATCAACTATCCAACTTATGACGCAATACACGAAGAAACAGATTTCACAAGAGAGCATTCCATGCATCCGCCCAAAATTGACCAGAAACACGATTTTATGGTTATTCCTAATGCATGGACATGGATACCAATGCAGACTATATTTTATGAATTAGAAATGTGTTTGCAGAGATTTTACGTTTCCACGTCACAGATATAGAAACGATTACCAAACGCAATATCCAGGGACACCGGATAGCGGGGGCATTGCCCCCTGTCTCTTCAAAAGAGAGAAACGGGAGCTGAGGTGCCTTTTCATGACAGTGGTAAGTTGATGGTTTATGAAGATCGACATAGGTAAGTTGATCGTTTATGAAGATCGACTTGAAACATTTTACTTCAGCTATTCGCGCACACAGAAAATGCTGCATCGTTTTCTGTAACTCCTGTTATTGCTTTGTCAACATGTTTGCAGAACAAAAACCACATAATTGGTAACCATTTCCCTTTTTTTCATGTTTCTATTGCACATAACTACTTCATTGCCCCCACTGCCTTGCCGCTATTCCGGCGTTCCTGGCGATATGGAATGCACATGGTTGATTGACGAAATAGAAGCATAGTCGTTCAATATAATGATAAACGAACGAGTACGGTTTTTGCCTCCCCAAGCAGCAGTGCAGTTTTAAGTGTACGCATTTAATTTTTCCTCCTTCCTTCTGTCCACACAACTGTTCCGCATTATTTGTGGGTCCTGTAAGAATTTTATCATTTGCCGCTCCACCGAAACTTCATTGTGTTTTGCCTGTTTGCGAGACTTAAATAGGTAAAACAACTATTCAAATTCCAGGTACACAAACGCAAAAGGCACTGGTTTCCATAAGAAAAAGAAGGATATTCTGAGATTGAACAACGCTACGTTAGCACAACTGTCAGCCAAGGTTAATGCGACAGACAAGAAAATATGGAAGTTAGTTATGAGTTTTGCCAATGGAGTTAATTTCATGCATGCAGATGGATCTTATTCCTTCCCATAACTTTCAATCCGATAGTAAAAAAGTGAAACTAAATAGGCTTTTTATCCAAATGGTTTGTTGGGATAAGCAACGCATAAATAAAATCAGAATGTTTCTTGCAGCACACCTGTGAATCTTCACTTTTTTCGTGAAATTTGCACACTGCTTTTGCACAAAAAAGGCGAAGCTTGCCATTCTGTTGGACCAGTTGTCAAAATTACGTCCTTGACAGAATGATAGTTTGTTCAAAAAAAAGGATTCCAACCACACTTTAAAGTTTCAGCAAAAGTAAAGTTTTGACTTTTTCCAAGTTCTTTGCAGCTTATTTAGTTAATTGTGTGGAATTTCTTGCTTTAAGGCAAATCGCAGGAACCTGCAAAAAATATTCTATGCAAGTGTCCGTATCTGTTATTCTCACCATGAAACGTAAAAACTTTTTTTCAGCAGCTTATGAAAATCTGTGCTTTGCAGTTTTTGCTATTAAACTTCGTTTATCTTGGATAATTTTGCAATCTTTATTCGACGATGCTTGATTGCATGCCAAAAATAGATTGAAAGGGTAACAAATCTAAACACTTATTGAAAATTCAGGAAATGAATCATTTTTTACCTTTTGCTGCGGAATTTGATGCTGCTTCTGGAAAAACAATAGCAAAAATTAGCATAAATCGGGCATTGCTAAAAGAAATACTGATCAAGTTTCAAAATTTCATAACAAAAGGAAAACTAAATTGGCAGATGTCACAAAGTTCATGGAGTTTCCTAAAGCAGGAAGTACAGTATTTTGCAAGTTCAAAGGCGAAATAAACCAAATGTGTCTTAGAAACAAATTTCTTTACTGCAAATATATCAATTTCGAAATTAATATTTTGCAGTTTGTATAGTAGTCTTTCCTGTGCAGAATTTATAACAAAAACGTTCACAATGCCTTTTTGTTTTACATTGTTCACATAGCATCACAATCCCCTGGAGTTTCGCCATAAAATATGCAAATGATAAATAGACAATATTTCCTCTCTGGGTGACAAAGAATATTTAGACATGTCAAGCGTATCTTCAAACCCACTGTTATGACATTTTCTGACACATTCTTACTGTAGGTTGTGAAGAATTTACTCCCACATCAACTGGTTGATTTTGCGGGCCAAACTGTTTTCCAGGCTGCTGGCAACCGTTTTGAAAAATCACGCTCGGCTGACCTTGCACGACGTTTTGTGTACTTCCTGTAAAAGAGATTGGACAGTGATTTTTTCAAAAGTGGAAAATTTCTTTTTTTTAGTATTCAGCTAATTTATATCAGATAATATATCATCCTTATGGTCTTTTCAAGATTTGTTATTGCTCGGGAAAACGTCATATGACGATAGTTCCATGAATGTTTCAATATCACCTGAAAAAATCAAAGGCATTAGAAATTCCCATATGATTGTATAAGCTCGGGTTCTTAACCTGGACCGTGAACCACTAAAGGGTCAGTTGATTTGATTTAGGGGTCCGTGAATGTTATATAAATGGTTCATCGGCTTTACTCTGACATTTCTAAAGGATTAATTGCAGAAATTTCGATTACTACTACGTTTACTGAAAGCTAATTTTGTATATTCAATGCAAGGTTTCTTCTTGAGTGATCCTTAACATTGATTGGGATATATACTAGGGTCCGACACCTACACATGTTTGATAAAAGTTGCCGTTGGCCTATGAAAAGTTTCTGTCAGCCAAAAACAGATAAAGTCTTCAAAGAGTAAATTCTGAGGTCTTTTCAAAGTTTGAAAGTATTTGTAGTTTGTGAATCAAAGCGGTACGTTGGTCATGAATTACTAGCAAAACTTGTTTTCGAATGGGATCAAATATTTTGGACAAGTTTGCGTCTTAGACCGGATATCAAGCTTAGATTTAAGCGTTGGGACACTGTGGCCAACGCCCAGTCGTGTAAAAGTTTTTCAGTGCTTGTCTGTAATGCGGTGAAACGCACAATAATCCTGGTTTCTTTCAAAAATATCCATCTGAACTCGGGACAAATAAAGATTTAAATTGTTGTCAGTCTGGTGACAAACGTGACACCTTGTGGTCAGGAAAATAGTTAGAAATTTGTGTGCGTCTGATCAGATCCATCTGATAAAAACCCGTTGTCACAGAAATCTGCTTGAGGGTTGTGTTTGACAGCTACAATTTAAGCTAAATCAATCGCTTGTAACGATGTCAAAACATTTTTGTCCGAGGGCCACAAAAGCTATTGCACAACAGTTCAAACGCGAAAATGTTTCCTACCACTATCATTTTTTCATTATTGACAAAATGTATTCACAAGCCCGATGAAATGTCTTCGAGAGCCGGATTGGAGACCTCTGACTTACAACATACCGGGATTAACCAAAATATATTTGAGATCCCAATGAACGGACATACCCAGATCTTACTTTAACCGTAAATATTTGTAAAGCCACAGCAGTGACCCACACCAAGCGAATCGATCGCAATTTATTTCGTAAGGAAACTAGTTTCGTGTGTTACACATCTTCAGTCCTGCGCAAAA
>JGI24158J21664_10009016_pt1 | contig 13314 bp, 12 predicted proteins | sample Ectturendosymbi3_FD_21664 | JGI IMG/M metagenome (IMG submission 21664) | reverse complement strand
ACTAGATGAAGAGAAGAAATGTAAAGGTGTAAAAAAAGGTGTAGTAAAAAATAATATTTCATTCGATGACTATAAAAATTGCCTTTTCTATGGCAAAAAACAGCGGAGAACAATGAACGTAATCAGAAGTCGGCAGCATGAAATATTCACAGAAACTGTCAACAAGGTCGCCCTTTCTGCCAATGATGACAAACGAATCATTCTTCCAGATCGGATAAATACCCTAGTTCACACGGGAATCGCTTGACGGTAAATAGAGCTGGACCCTTCAACCTACAGTTATATGCGGGAAATTTTAATGATGCAAATGGAGGTAAAAACAAAGAATAGAGCTGGACCTGTAAACATACAGACGGTAAGAGCTGGAATTTTAATGATGCGCTTACTGATAAAATGGAGGTAAAAAACAAAGAAATAGAGCCGGACCCTTCAACCTACAGTAATATACTACTCACAGGTTTATTCTCATGGACGCCATGGTAACGTGTGATCGCTAATTTTTGTTAAGGTTTCGCTACTTTTTCACTAAAATTGAGCTTCTGATGCCTAAAACATGTTTCCGAAGGATTCGGAAAGTGTGCGATCATTCTACTTCTTGCACTTCAGAGTTGCAATTTAAGGCGATTTCTTTGATTAAAGTGCTTCGTTGCTTAAGTGCAACGTTGATTCAGAACACACTGAGGCAAGAACATAACTTTCAAAGCGTGCTTGGGTTCTGGCAGTGTCTCACGTGAATATCGTAAGTTTTAACCTAGATAGCAGCTCACTCTCGCATGCGTGCGTCATCTGGAACCCATCTTCGTGTTGTGACACTTGGCACAGTGGTCATGTGATGTTGTCAGTATTGTAATGCTGATTGACGTTAATGTTGGAAAGGCTTGGTTTGCTTTTTTTGTGCCCGCTCACAATTTTTAAAGGAATGTTTTCTATTATCCAACCGAGATTGCAATTTCCCTTGAAAACATGGCTGGTGAAGTTTTGGAACCCCATGTTTGAAATTAAAAAAAACGAATTGAAGGTAATTTCCACTAGTGGCTTCAGGATCATGGCCAGATTCGACAGACGGAAAGCGGTCACCAAATTCGAAACACTTACTAGTTATCCCTGGATAACTGTTTAAAGTTATTTGATTTGTGACCAGATTTATTGTTGTGAACATCCATAAACAAGACCTCGTTAGTGTGAGTTGTTGAGGTGAACATCGAGTTGCCGGACTTTTGTTGACTACATTTATATGTCGGCCAGGATGCATGATCCCTGCCTAAAAAACTAATATACGCGACCTTTTTTCAGAATTTTGATAACTTGTCAATCAAGCAGCAGAACCGTGCATGTGCTTTGTCTGGAACTTCTCTAAAATTGAAAGACCTTGGCTTCAGCAGCAACTACAAGCATAAGAACGAAGAAAGAACCGCCCGGGGGTGCAACGGGACAAATATTTATTTCGGCAGCAAAGTCGTGATTCGGGAACGCAGAGAGCAGCGCTGTGCAGCAGAGGAGGCGAGCCCTGCCACCACGCGAGCAACGTCGGAGCTCGACTAGATTTTGTTGAAGGCAACAATGTCGACGCTTTGCACCTGTTGGTGAAAAAAAACAAAATATTACCGACCAACTCACTTGCTGACGACCGTATTTACTGCGAAGTAGCACGGGACAATATCAATGCGCTTGTACATAACTGACCTCTGTGCTCTAGACAGGAGTGGGCGGACTACAGCCCGCACGAGCCAGAGGAAATCAGAAAAAGAATCAATTTATTAGTCTTGTTTGTTTTTATTAAGCATGCTGGCCGTCCATTGTACACTATTATCTTCACGCGCACCGCGCAATTTGAAAAGATGCGACGCTTTGACTTCGGTGGCCCATTGGCTCGGTTTTCTGTGTGAAAATCGGACCCAACAATGGTCTGCGATTACTTTCGTTTTCTCTTTTTCCAAACGCGATGAAAAAAATGTGTCAGCGACAAGTGAAGCTTACAGTTGGTCGCGTCAACGCAGCGATGCTTTAGTAAAGGAGTCACGTCCATACACGATGTCAATATGTCATAACAAATCGTTGTTTGCGTCAACAAATCATTGTTTGCTTATACTTGTTAACACTTCAACGAGTCAGGAAAGGTCTTCAAATCAATGTTTCACAGCTGGTGACGGTCGCAGGGTGAAACACACGGCGCATTATCTCCTGCGATTTCGAGAGCTGGTCGACTGCACTTCGAGCAAAGGAAGAATGAATGTGGGACAAGCAGTGTGTTCAATGACTGCGTTTGCACGACGTACGCAGCTCGAAGCACGATAAGAAACATTTTCAAGCAGGGCTGTGGAGCCGGATTGTTAAGGTGTAAGGCTCAACTTCAAGGTAAGTCTCCGCTGGCCGCTGTGACTTGCGAAAGCACACAGCCTACTCTCAATACAACAACCTAGTACGGTACATTTGTACTAGAGTTCATTCAAATCTTCGCAGCATACAATTGCGTGGAAGTCCACGATGATCACGTCACCGTGTACTGAACGTCAATTTACACTTGCAAGGGCGTCGTGCAATATCGTGGGGTATCTAGAGAGTAGGTCGTAGTGTTTTACAAACATTCACGGCACCAGGGAGTTCAACGCTAATTCTCCTGCGTAGATACAGCAATGATAGTTATCCCTGGTAACCACATAGATGCCGTAGCAAAGCTTAACACAAGCTAAGCCGATACTCTGACAGCCGAGTTCACTACCCTCACTGCAAAGATCATAGCTACTTCAGCTTAACCAAGCACCACAACGGTCACCTATCTCTAACACGGCGAACAAAGAACTGAACATGGCGTTGCGAGCAAACGAACCAGGCGGCGATGCTCCGCTCCCGGCAATTAAGACATGCGCTTCATTACTGATTAACTGCCGTGGTTTGAGCATGTGAGTCATCGATCGACCGTAACTCGGAGCCAAAAATTTGGATGCCCGGAGCTGGAGCCTGAAATTTGAGTTGCGGTTCCACAGCCCTGCTTCTAAGTTTTACTTTGTAAGAGCTTGGTACCTTGGAAATTATCACGACAGATTCACAAACGAGGAACATTAATTCAAATTAGTTTTTGTATCAATCCCACGAGCTTTCGTCACTGGACAACTTACGTAGTCTTCAAACCCGGTGATTTTCTCATCGAGATCGTCGGTGCCGACTTTGTCGTCCTCAACAACGCACGTGATTTGGAGCTTCTGGATGCCGAAAGCGATCTGGGCAAATTCCAATCGAGTGATGTTTTTCCTTAAACAGACTATTTAGGAAAATCCGCGCCAATCACTAAAAAGTGAACAGTCGGCCGAAATCGCGCGCGAAAGCCTTGCGAGCCAAATGTAACGCACGCGAAAGGAAACGAGACCCAGGGCAGGTGGGACCTGGGTCAAACTGCTTGTTGTGTGGTGACGCGGCAAAGTGTCCTAACCTACTCAAGCAAGGGACGGAAGTTTATGAACATGTTCTTGGAAACGTGCGTATGTGTTTACCTGCATTCGATTAAAGGAAAACAATAAAAATCTCTCCAGACTCTCAGCGACGAAAGTAACATGTGCGTGTACCGCATTTGGTCTCATCACCACTTTTCTTGATATATATCTCCACCATAGGTCATTAAAATTTGGGCCTGTTCTGTTTGTTCAACCCGGTACATGAACGTTTCCGTTTCATTTCGCTCGATCACGATTACCGCATTTTCCCTTGAGCATTTTCTACATCTGAGCACGGGATTTGCTGATGCAGATGCAACAACACCAGCTAAAAACGTCTTAACAGCGTAATGGAGGAGAGCATTATCAAATGGTATAAAGAAGGTCATCAGCGTCAAGTGCGCAAAGCATTGGTTGTAAAATGCAACAATAAGCTGAATGGAAATAGCGGAAAAATGACATCTCGTCAAACAATGAAATGAAGTCGGGTGTAAAATGATAGTAGGTTCGTTTCTGCAAACACACTAAACTACTCGCGATTCAGTTTATCACATTCAAGTCGATCAACATGCAACACAGTACCAGAGTGCACAAAGCCAGTCAGCTTACTTTCACTAATTTCGAGGCGCCCCAAAGCAAACCATCCATTTCGACGCTCCTCACGCATTTCTCCAATTCCTCCATGTTGGTTTCGTCATCCCACTGGCAAGCAATGTCGCAGATTTCACGTTTGGGCGAAATATTTTGCAATTTTTCGTAGCGTTTAGGATTAAAGAACATTTACACCTTTACTCTTAAACGAGGGGCAGGGAATGAAGAGCATTTAATGAACTTATGCGATTTGCCATTTTTAAAGACTTTTTTAGACACATCACGGCTTCCTTAGTCTTGACTCGCACATCAACACAAAACAGTTAGTAGTAAAAAACAACAGTATTATTCCACTGATTCTACAATACAAGACTATTTTTGCCAGTGTGACAAAAAAATCAACGAAACTGGTAGTGTCTGACTTCACTGAAACGCTCTCGATCAACAAAAACAGTTTTTAGGCAGGTAGCAAATAGAAACTCGTCAAGATATCAAAGTGGATCTGCAACTGCTGCCAGCTGGATAGATAAATTGAACTCACAGGTTTGACGTCAAGGATGATGTTGGATTTGGCAATGACAGTTGGTTTCTTCGCTTTTTTCTCGTGGTACGCTTTCAACCGCTCCTCACGAATTCTCGCGGCTTCTGCGTCCTCCTCCTCGTCGTCTGAGCCGAATAGGTCGATGTCGTCATCATCATCATCATCATCTTCGACTGTCCCGTTGGTAAGTGGTTTCTGCGAAACGGCAGCAGAGTGCGATTGTTATATTTCGCGCGACATCGAGCTACACTTAACGCGAGCTGATGCGAATTTCCAGCGGCAAAGTCCCGGCTATTTCGTCTCAAACAGGAACAAATCACAAGCTCCATCTTTCACTTGGAAATGTGCGGTCGATATCAATTTACGAAACAAACACAAAAACAGAGCAGCTTCCAACGAATTGCCACAAAGCGAAGCTGACGGACTGCAGCTGATGTTCCTGACCACAGGATGTTTGCGGCTGAACTTGATGATATTTGTTTACATGCTTAGAATTTACTTAAAAGCCGAACGTTCTCCGCGAAAGAGAACGTGAAAATCCAATTTTGAGTTTAACTGTTGCCCGTGGAAACCGATCGGCTTAAAATCAGCCATAACGAAAAGCTGGTGGACCGAAGCAAGATGGTCATTAACCGTACGTTGGATTATTGGACAAAGTGTTAGTGAGACGGTGTTTGGTTCAAAATGGATGGGCGCTGCAGCCCAAGCCGATGTGCAACTACGCATCGTGCGAAAATTTCCATCTCATCCACTGCGCAGGTGGTCGAACATGCTCGATGCGGCACGAATAAAAGAATCCTGTTTTAACAGGTCAACGCAAAATGAACAAAATCATAGGAAAAACATAAATACTTGCGATTCCCAACAACAAGCCCATGATTTCCGAAAAAAATAAAAATAAAAACAACAATGTTTATAAAATCAAGGTTTCGCTGACAATGACTGCAAACACCGTGTGAAATCGGTGACAGCACTTGCATGATACCAAGTCAGTATCGGATTCCTGAAGTGGAGCAGATAATAACAGCAGCCTACATCGAAAAATAGAGTCAAAAATTTTGCGGCGACAACGCTTAAGTCACCTTCAGATATACTACGAGTTCATATCAACGCGGAGCCCAAAATGTAATCGTCAGTAATGAAGGTTCAGCCGATAACGACATAGTATCGGCGACAGAAGCCGCTACGCACCTCGGCAGCCGTTGTTTCTTCCTTAGCCGGAGCAGCAGCTTGCGGGGAGGAGCGTTCAAGCGCTGACAGGCGGTTTTCGATTGCCTCGAAACGTTTTGTCATGCTGGCAACAGCGTCGCGAAGCCTTTCGTTTTCTTTTGTCAAAGCATCGACTTGCTTTCTTACGGAATCAGCATCTTCCTAAAGTGCATGGGGGTTATTGATTTGACGGCTTGCTGCTACTACATCAAAGCACCGACTGAATTCAGTTCAGGCGAGTTTAGAAAACAAGAGCCATTACAGTTTTTCAAATGGTGCGACACGAACTGGTAAACCTAATTATATGGATGTTTTTTTGCAGTGTGTTATAAGGGTTCAGCCATGCACAACCAACATGCATGCAAAAGTAGTGAAAATGAACAAGTCGGGGTTTGGTCATCAATTTCCGCTGAGTAAGGATACAAACGCATGCGCAAAAGAAATCACGGCAAACTTGAGAATTTTCTGACAGCTTCAGTTTTTTTAATCACGACGGTTAGCAAACAATTCCCTTAGGACTGAAGGTAAAGACATACTGGAGTGGTGGTTGCTGGCGATGCAGTCAGGTCCTGAATTTTTTGCCTGGCTTGTTTGATTTGCTGAGACAGGTTGCCTCCTGCGCGGTCAGCAACCTAAAGAAAATAAAACCTTGCTGTACGAAGTTATTACGAAGTTGTAAACTAACCTTTTCAAAGTTGATTGGCGTAACAAACAAGACATCGGCGAAGCAATGAATTACACTGATAATTGCGTGAACGATGAACACAAGCAGGCCAAACAGCACAGGAATTTTAGCAAATGACGAATTTTATCCAAAATGTGTTCATAGTATTTTAACAATATTTCGGACTTTGCCGAGAAAATTACATTAAATACAAGAGTTGCTTGTTTTCCATTGTTCGAAAAAGAGTTTGATGTGGAGTTACTTTAACAAAATTTGGCACATGAAGAACTTGCAGAAAAAGCGTTTCGAGAACTAGTGACACGATAATCAACACAAAATATATGACAAAGTGTGCCGTGCACAGTGTTACTGTATTATCAAATTAGTGCAGTGAGAAGCAAGCGTTAATCATACAGGCCAGGCATGGGGCGATTACAGCACAAATGTAATAGATTACGATTACTTACGATTGATCGTAATCGATTACATTGTAAGTAATCACGATTACAACTGCGATAACATTTGTCTTGAAACATCTTCAGAAAGAAAACAAAACCTATTTTCCTAGTTTTATGTAAGTATGTTTTCAGACAAACACGACCGGAATCAATGCAATAAACGAAATTACTAATCTGTAAGGATCAAGCACCGGAAAAAAGCATTGGTTGTTTACTGAGATGTTCGTGCAGTGCAGTCAACAAACCAGTGGCGTAACTAGAGTTTTGAGCTAGAGGAGAAACTTAGCTGAAATAGGCACACTGGCCTATTGTAAGGGACCTACTAGTCAACACTCGGAAAAAAACTTGATAAATGATGGTGAATCCGGGTGTGGATGGCTATGCAGTACTGAAACTACAGATTAACGGAAAATACTCCGAAAAATGCAAAAAGATGACAGCGTACTGAAAAACTATTAAAAGGATACTAAAACCGAAATATAAGCTAAGTTGGGGGATGGTTTTTGCATTTAGGTGGCCAGGGGAGTTAAATCGCCCCTCTTCCCTCTCGTCAATTACTCCACTGCAAGAAACACTTTAAAATATTGATTAAACAAAAATAAGCAATGTTTAAAATCTTTGTTACAGTTGATAAACATCAACGCTTCAAATCTTTTGTCAGTCAAACGATATCTATCAGGCTTGAACATTCGTCCAGCAACGCTGAAAATTCGTTTTAGTAATTTCAAAATTGCTGACTATTTCTTCAACGAGTTACGATCGTCTGCAAGCCAACATAGCAGTGTGAAGCTTTTAATCTGAAATGAAATGAACAGTGAGGCCAATATATCTCGGCATCTGTCTATTGCAGCAATAGTCAATGGTTAACAAAACCTCACAGGTTTCGTTGAGTTTTTTTTTACCAGTATCTGGGGGACCACGGTTGACATGCCAGTTATCAGTCTTGTGGAAAGGTACTTTCGACTTGGATTAAAGTATCTTATTTCTCTGAAAGAAAGCTAATTTACTGCATATAAAATAGTGTACTAATTATATACATAGCCCACTCCAGCACTTACATTTATAAGTTCACTCTGAATATATATGAATGAAAAGGAACACCTATCCTCGGAATGTCCCGCTATTCTGTTGCCGAAGTGTGAACCCGCTTTTATGAGGAGCTCCTATGTTTGTTGCTATGTCTCACTGGACTAGACTCACTACGTTACTTCTGGCGGCCAACAGGAAGGCTCGCTGGAACAAAGCGAAAATTAGTTAGAAACGCTGTACTTTCCCCTGGACTGTCTGGATTTTAACCACATAGACGGGTAAATAGCCTTTCCTGAAACATAACCATAACAAACGATGATAAAGGAGGAAACCCATCCACCACAACCGCGGTTCATTGCACAGTGATGTAGGGTGAAGATTTCCAAATTTAATCGCGAAAGTAATCGTCGATTACGAATAAATTGGCAATGTAATCGTTTCATTTTTGGTCACTTCAATCGATTAATTAATCGATATGGGGTAATCGTAATTACGATTGACGATTACCCCATGTCTGATACAGGCAAGCGATGGATGGTTTAGCATGGCTAGTGACAAGTTTTGGAACGGTATAGTCATTTGCTGATCTAATAATAAATTATTGCGTGGTGATTACAACGCGTACACTTTTTTTCAAATTCTTGTTTAACAAAGTCGGTTTACTGTTAAATCCACTATCGCCGATGTATTACATCGTCCAGCATTGCATCTTTTGTTCAAGCTTTTGTAACTTACTACAATCGTGATCTATAACCTGCACAAGTTAGAAAGATGTTTGAGCGTGCAGAGAGGAGCAACTAAGCTTTTTACCAAATGATGTAAGTGAAGGAAAACGATCTATTTCGATGCACTGAATACAAAAACCAAGAAACTTCATCAAACCGCTATTTTCCGAACATATCGATAATAAGGATTATCTTGAAAACAAAAAGAAAAAATGGTGGCATCCTTTAAATGTATTTGCTAAGGCATTGCCATGCATATAACACATCTTTTTACTTTATGACGTTAATGTGTTGTAACAACAGCGATGTGACGAGTCCAAGTGTGGTTTTGAATGCCTCTAAATGACTGCGACCTTTATCATTAGTCTCTCAGGTCACTTCATTTTACGAAAAAAGTTGAATTGCCTCGGGAATACTTTTTCCGTAACCGGTAGTTGCTTTTCCATGAGGTTTAGTAACTGTTTGTTCCGAACTTGCTCATTTTTCTCTCTTTACCACTTGTACAGTACTACCATCTAATACTTCAAATATTACTATTCCAGAAAAATTGAAAGACTCAAAATGACTGGCAGCAACTTGTGACTTCACTCACGTTCGAGCTATTGCATTACCTCTCAACTATCAGATTCGTGATCTCTGTACAACCGCACAAGAATGAAAGACAAAGTTAAAAGGCATGCCGCAGTATCTCTCCGGCATGTAAGGATCAAAGGTCGAATACAATAACGCTGCACCAGCTTAGGCAATCGTCCGCGGCTGCTACGGTGCATCTAAAGCGCAATGGACAATCGAACAGCGTAAAAACATCAGAAACAAACGCACAAAGAAAACTGTTTCAAGACAGAAGCAAAGCAGTGAATCTTAAAGTAATACGGAAGTTGCTTGGACGTACAAAAATACTGAAATAGAGGATGTAACACTGCTCAATTTTTCAATTTTCAAGCATAAAAATAAGGAGGAAAATCTGTTTCAAGGTAATCATGATTAGTAGTACTTCCATTCTGTGTAATTAATAAGCTTGAGTTTTTTGTAAGCTTGTCATCATCAGTATTATGCCAAGAAATGTACATCCGATTTTTTCTTAAGTGATTCAAGTCGGTGCATTAACAAATTTTCAGCCAGTATAAGATTTCACCCGGCACAAGCATTTGTACATTCACACTGATGTAACAGTAATCAATGCATCAATTAGAACCTATGAGGCTATTCACTTCTGAAGATGTATATCATGTGTTTTCAGTAATAATGGTTTTGATAAAGACAATTTTTATCTGAAGGTGAGTTTGATGCCGGTGCTGCTCTGCTGACTGCGTACATACGTTGGTGCGGCCTTTTGAGTGGCTTTGGGTTTGAGATCAAACTTATGAGTTATCAGAAACAGCAATACAAAAAATACAGCACAGGCTGAATATTGGATCAGAAATAAGAATTTTAAATCCAATCTACCAATAATTTCCCAGTGGCAGAAATTATCCAAAGTTTTATGAGCAGCATGCTGCTTAAAGCATGTAATGCTCTGTAAAGAACTGAACTTATGTATTAAACAATGCTTAAAGAAAAATACTTTAGCTGGTATACATATTTCATTTATTCTGACTTGCATCTACATTGTATTTGCTCAAGGTCGTTCTCAAATGCAAAAATATAACAGGGTAAATTTTACACAAATAAAGACCCACAAACCTTGAATCAAGTCTCTGCACCATGACTTACTGTATGAGTTTATACTCATTTGCTGTTAGTTCTTCTTTGCAAAGCATGCTGAAAAGCTGCATGTGACATGCATTCATATCTTACAAATCACCTGAGATTTTTTCACCACCTCCACCGATTTGTTACCCAAAGTATGTCTCACTAGATATTCCTGGTACTTGTATTCAGCTTCTTCATACTTTTGACGATCAAACCATATTCCAGCTTTCATTAATTCTGCAATTGCTGCCATCTTTGATTAGAATAGTGACCTAAAAAAACATTTGCTACTTCAGTCATACAAAAACACATAACTCAACTCAGCATTGAAATGTAACTAAAAATCATTCCTTGAAAAGCAATAGTGTATGAAGCAGGAGACTCATTAAGAAATATTACAATCTGCTGTAATAAACCTATTGTATCCAGAAAATGAGTTGAATTTTGCTTGATAAATTAAAAATGAGGCAGAGGCAAAACAATCAAAAAAGATAACTGCTGCAAAAGAAGAATCAAACTACCATTTAGTTAAGAGTAATTTCATATGCTGGGTGAACTTACACTGTGCAGTGAGTGCAGTCAGTTATTTGCTTTAACAAAAACCTGGCATGTTATGACAAATTTCACCTCGTTGCTATGAGCAAAGTTTATGAAGTTAAGGCAGCTTGGTTACAATTTTTCAGCCTTGTTTGAGCAAAGCCTGATAATACCTATCTTGATGCCTCACACAAATACAGAAAAAAAATTGTGGTTATCCCAGCCAATTAACTGCTGTACAGCAAGGGAGGTAACTTAACATTAACACTAGCCAGAAGTAACTAAAGCGTAACTTTACTCCAGGAATGATAGACTCTGTATGAACGGTGCATTTATCACAGCTGACATGCAGAACAGACAAATAAAACCATACAAGCATTGTTTTTTCAAATTTTAAAACCCAATTTAAGTTTTGTGAATGTTTTGTACTACAAAGATGGAAAAGATTACATTTTAAAAGCACTTAATTTGAAACAAACTCAGGCTTAACACCACAAAACATGGTGCTGCTCCAAAATATGTTACAAGTCTAAAACTGAGTACTTTGGCACTATGATATGTAAGCACTAAGGTGATGTGCATTTGGGCTTCAATCAGGAATAAACTGAAAATGGACATTGGTGTTAGTTAGTTGGATATCAGAATAAGACAAAAGAGAGATGAAAATCTTCCATTGAAAAACAAGTATTTTGTTAGAATTCATGGGTGACAATTGGAAACACCTAACATGTGCAACAGTGACATCTGAAACGAAAATGAACTTACAAAGGTTAGAAAACAAAACAATCAAAACTGCTGCTACACTGTACCAATCCAGCAATGCTGCATCAATACGGGTCATTTTTTTTGATTTTAGGAATGCAGTTTCAACAACAAGCAGTTTCATGAAATCTATATAATAACTGCATTTATATGCTTGTTTGGAAACTGGGAGTTTTCAACACACGACCATGCATGATGTGAGCATTTAAAAATGTGACACACATGACAACACAGCCAGGCACGATTGCTGTTTAGCAAGAAAGACACGGCATGCAAAGCAACTGAAACATGGCAATAGGCTAGGAACAATGTCTGGAATTCCAGCATTTAGGATTTTCCTAAAATGAGCATGTTGGAAAGAAAAATTAGTGACTGTCTGTGTGGTCTTACACACAGCACGGAAAAGTTCTCTTTTTTCTGTCATGACTTTCACTTTCCATAAAAATGTTTTCAGTCACAATAGCATCTTGTGCATTTCTTGCCTTAAAGAGTAGGTTGTAAAAACAGATCTACATTTTTTATCATTCCCTTTAACGTTTAAGCATGACAATAACGTGGATGCATTGGTCATACACTACAGCATGACACAAAAATTCTTTTAAAAGTCTTGTGTGTGTGTTCATATACAGAATCTAATAAGGGTTGCACAGATTGCACTTTTACATCTATTGTAGCAAATTTAACAAAATAATGTTCATGGTGAGAAAAGTTTTGACTCTACTAGTTTTTAAACAATAAAAGGGCAAGTACAAAATCTGTTACTGAATCAATTAAAAATTCATTTGTTTATTTTTATGGGAAGCTTTTATATGATAATGTATTTTAGCCGAAATAAATGACTATTACAAAACAATGGATTAAAACGCACGCTACAGTGAGTATTCAAGTATTTGTACTGTATTAATACTATTACTAGGTATAACATAGGCTGAAATTGAAAAGACACCCTCAGACCTGACCCAGGATTATTATGCACATATTCGGTCTACCGCTGTCGGCTGGTGATGATTAAACCTAGGAAATTTTTTACCATACACTTAAAACAAAAAATGAGTAAAAAAACAAAAGGTCAGTGAAGCACAGCATTCCAAATATCAAAATTAAACACACAACACTTTTTCTCCTTCACCTGTTGTGCGACGAGTTGTCAGGAAAGAAAGTCCCCACCAGACAAACAGTGACGATCAAATATATACTGCTGAGACATACGATTAAAGGACATGTTCAGAAATTGGATTGCTTGATTGAGAGCGGGTGGAGTAAATCGCAAAAATGACAATCGAGTAGATCTATTGCCTGATAGTTCAAACTTCCTTGGCTAGGTCATAGGCAGCGGTATGGTACAGTCTCAACTCGGTTCGAGCCAAAGACCGAGCGGTATTTGAGTCATCTGAAATTTTATCGAGTCATCAGAACTCTTAGGATCATTCATTCGAGTTGAGTTGAGTTTATTTGGCGAAAGTTAAGAATTTCAAAGACGAGAAAGAAATCATAGCAATTTCAAAAACTCCGGGGCACCGAAAAAACCGCAAGGTTATCGAGTCGTTGCCCCTTGACTGGTCGATTAAGGTGTACAGCAAGCCAAATTTATATCAAATCGGATAGCCTGTGTGGGAAAGAGCTGCCAGATGATCAACACAGTTGCGCAGGGAGTGCTGGGTTGCAACCGGTCTCTCTC
>JGI24158J21664_10009015_pt1 | contig 13314 bp, 12 predicted proteins | sample Ectturendosymbi3_FD_21664 | JGI IMG/M metagenome (IMG submission 21664) | reverse complement strand
GAGTCTTTTGAGCCTTTGATCGACTTCCTAACATTTCTGGTTCAAAAGTTATGAACTAAAATAAACAAATTAATTGATTAGCTAATTAGTCAAATATTTTTACTAACTTACATCACAACTTTTAAACCCGAAACCTCAGCAGGTCATCCAAAGTATCAAAAGACTCAGATTGTAGCCTAGTATCCAGTAAAAACTTCAGCGAAATACTACCACCTAATGATTGGTGCCCAGGGCCAGGCAAAGTGGGCTAAGGTGGCCTAAAAGTCCTCTACTTATGACGTCACTCACAAAAAAACGCAGCTCCCAAGCAAAAAATTTTTTTCGAGTGCAGACTAGAAGACTTGCCGTGTCTTTTGAGACTTTTACCAGGTCTGTGGAGCATACCGGACCAGAGAAATTCCTGTGCAAAGCCAGGTGCGTTTAGACGTTTTTTTTCCGAAAATCCCCAAAACCACCCGGGTGTCAAAGTGTTAAAATTAAAAATTACTACTGTTAGGTGGTCACCCTCTACACATTAAATAATAAAAATAAAAAAAATCTTATTTTTTTGATTTTCTAAAAAAAAATCATGGTCTTTATCATCCCTGAACACCAGTACCAGTGTGTGAAATGAAATATGTATTGAAATGCCATAAGTTTAGTAATTTCATTGACACTAATGCATAAAATGTTACAAGCATGAGGGCAGGGAGTAATTATGAAGATGACTTATGACACAAACTACAGTTATGGAATCCATCCAAAAATATAATCTTAACACTTTGAGACCCAGGGTACAATATATTTGTACCTGGAAATCGGCCTGAAACCAGCAATTGTCGGCTGCCTTACCAACGCCATAGCTCCTACGTCAATTGTGCTAGAGAGCTGTTCAAACCCTCAAAAGATTTTGCAAGTCTTCTAGTCTGCACTCGAAAAAATTTTTGCTTGGGGGTTGCGGATTTTTTGTGAGTGACGTCATAAGTGAAGTAGTTTTTGATAGAGCTTCACCAATGTAGCAGCACGCTGATGTATATTGGCTGATATGACGATGCATCGACAAAATTCCGCCGTTATATATATATTGCCATTATTTGCTCATAAAGGTGTTATGCTGTTGCTATGCATAGAAGTGTTCGGAAACCCAAGTTGCTACTTTGTCTCTGATCCTGTTTTATTAACACAAATGCTCTGTTCTGCTCGTAGTGCACACAGCCTTCATGCATATCAGACCGTTGTGCAACAACCTGACAAAAAGGTTTATGACGTAACCTTTCCTCATATGTTTTGGCACGGTAAGCAGATGATTGTCTCCGAACAAACTAGGTTATGTGCTTTTGTGTTGGTTAGATGTTTTACCAAGGTCTCTCCAGGCTAGACAGTCTTGCATTCAGCATGCATCAAAAAAGTGCCTACATCACAGCGAGCAGGACACACGTTTGTGCAAAATTCGATGTTGCACGTTCTTCATCGAAGTGAAGTGATGGTTTTAATGTGTCGCACATTGCTTTTTTACTTATGACATCTGAGTGTAAGCACAGATGTCTGCACAGGGAGTAGGCCTACTTATACGCAACACATGTTTGCTGGTTGTGGATTTTTTTATTTAGACTACTGTGAGTCCTAGAAATTGTTATGGACTGCAGTAGGCAGGCACAGCAGATGAAACCATCTTATTAGAGTACATTTGACCTTCAGTCAAACACAGCTGATTGAAATGGTCACGTGACAAGTACAATACATAAAGAGAGAAGTGTTTAGGATTAGCCTACAGTTCACACACAATGCAAACAAGGAGCTGCTAACAGCTTGCTAGGACTGAAACCATGACATTACTTATCTATCAGACTGAGCCAGTTACAGTTGTCAGAGTCATCTAAGATAATCATGCTGTCCAAACTTGTCATGTGACCAGTTCAGCCAATCATGTTCAGCTGGTGGCAAAATAGCTCCAGGAGTGTATATTTTGCCTCATAAATAATTGCAACTATTTTCTTTATGTGGCCTGAAGAAAAAAATGCAGTATAATGCTTTTCAGCTGTAGTTTGGAAATGTTTGGCGAAAGGCAAAATAGCTCCAGGAGTGTTTATTTTGCCTCATGTGGTTTTGCCTCATTTGTCATTTGTTTATTTTGCCTCATGAGGCAAAATAGACACTGCTTGAGTAACACAAAAATATTCAGATTGGTTATCAGCAATAAAAAATGGGAAACATCGGTATCGGCCCAAAAAATGCCTAATGGTCGAGCTCTAGTTTTTGAGCCATTTTGGCTCTTGTTACCTAGCCTAGCTCCAACCCCTAGGCCAGGCCTGCCCAGCCTTTTTAGTGTTTCGAGCCACTTTCACACGAGGAAATTTATTGCGGGCTACAAACGTTTTGGTGACGTAACTATAAGCTATTGTGACGTAACAAATCCCTTAATTTTGATTAGTTTAATGCGATAACAAGTCCTATAGTTGCACGCAGTCTTGCCAGCTTGTATGGATGTAAACCTAATCTAGAAATTGACATATTTTCAAAACGTTTGTTATGCAAGTTTTTGGCCCATAACAGAAACAACAGGTATCATTTTGGTGTGTTTTGATGGCAAATATACTGAGACTGTAAAAAATACTAAAATTTAAAAAGTCTGCATACGAACTTGTTACATCATGGGCCACTTAAAACAACCTTGGGGGGCGCATGCGGGCCGTGGGTTGGGCAGTCTTGCCCTAGGCCAAAGTATTTCACTGAAGTTTTCATTGGAAACTGGGCTTGAGTACGAGTCTTGAGCCTTTGATTGACTTTTTAGGATTTCTAGTTCAAAAGTTATGATCTAAAATATAAACAAATTATTTAATTATCTAATTAACTAAAATATATATATACAAATTAATTAATTAACCAATTAAATATTTGTATTAGTTTAGATCACACCTTTTGAACCAGAAACATCAGCAGGTCATCCAAAGTATCAGAAAACTGAGATTGCAGCCTAGTTTCCAATAAAAACTTCACCAAAATATTACCATCTACAGATTGGGCCCAGAGCCAGGTGTAGTGGGCCAAGGTGGCTTAAAGTCTTCCACTTATGATGTCACTCACAAAAAATCTGCACCCCCAACCAAAGAATTTTTTCTAGTGCAGGCTAGAAGACTTGCTGAGTCTTTTAAGGGTTTGAACAGCTCTCTACCGCTTTCGGCGCCAGAGTTACACTTGTGCAAAGCCACATGCGATCCGGTGTTTTGGCGTGAACCGCTTGATTTAGACCGGCCGCGAAAGTGTTAACAGGTTGAACATGAAACAGAGTTCAAGCATGTGAGTTAACAATATTTGTGTAACAGATACTCGAAACAGAAAAAGAGAACAATACTGCTATCAATAGAGGTATTATTTTGAGTATCCCCCCAAAATTTTAAAATGCTGCCTCAGCAGTATAGTATCATAGAGTAATGACCATCACACATTATGCTACATTACACTGCATATTAACACTTGCTGCCAGCCAACATATATACATCATGGTTTAGCCTAAAACCCAGCAGTTTGCACATGTCTTTGCATGGGAATATCTCTTGTGTTGAAAGTGCTAGAGAGCTCTTAGAACCCTCAAAAGACTCGACTGTAATGAAAAAAAAATTTGGTTTTGGGTTTTGGAATTTTTGTGAGCCATGTCATAAGTGGAATAGTTTTAGGCCTTTTTGGCCCACTTAATCTAGCCCTAGGCCCAAATCACTAGATGGTAGTATTTCCTTCAAGTTTTCATTGAAAACTAGGCTAAAATCTGAGTCACTTGATATTTTGGATGAATTGCTGAGGTTTCGGGTTCAAAAGTTATGACCTAAATACAACAAAATTAATTATCCACTAAATAGATATTTAATCATTTTGTTCATTTTAGGCCATAACTTTTGAACCAGAAATGATAGAAAGACAGTCAAAAGCTCAAAACACTCCAATTCTAGCCTAGTTTTTGGTGAAAACTTGAGCGAAAGACTTACATTTAGCAGTTGCTCCTTAGACCAGGTAACATGAGCCAAAAATTGCGAAAAACCTACCTCAATTATGATGTCACTCACAAAAAAACTGAATCCCAAAACCACGAAATTCTTTTTTCGTTGCAGACTCAAAGACTTGCCGGCTCTTTTGAGGATTTGAACAGGTCTTTAGTGCAATCCGTTGAGGAGCTACGTGGTTGGTAAGACAACCGAAATATGCTTGATTTTAGCCCGATTTCCAAGTACGATATATTTGTATGCTGGCAGCCAACATGTTAAAGGATCCCAGAGACGAAATAATAACGCTTTCATCCAAATTTCACAGTGGTAAGTTGTCTAAAAATGTGGTGCTAGGCTGATTCTATATAACTTTAGGTTTAGGAATGAGAATCCAAACACTTTGTGGCTGAGGGGCTGTTTAAATTCATTGCCTTTTTGAGTTGGTCCACCTAGGTGGGACCATGGTCCGGCAGCAAGGAATGTGATTTTGTGCAATGTAAGTGCTTTAATATGCTGCCAAATGCTTGGAAAGCATGTAACATTGTATCAGAAATGTTTCTGTAAGCATGTCTACACATGTTGATATAGTTTTAATGTTTGATGCCAGTGTATAGCTGCCTTTATTGTCTCAAAAAGTGAGACTCTTGCAAAAAAGTGGCTCTGGCAAGCCCAGGCTTATTGCAGTGGTATGTAGCCTAAAATGTTTTGAAATTGATTTCACATGTTAACAATTAATTAGTATAAAAGCAACAAAACACTTGCTAACTTCACCATTTTAGCTTAAACCTGAAAAATGCCTAGCAACATCTGCTTTCTACAGAAGCACACAGCATTTTAATTTCCTGCTAAAACTGCCTGGGATCTGGAGATGAGCATTTAGGAATAATAAATCCAGAAGGATTCGTCTCCTAAACTATCCTAATCCAAAATGCTAATTTAAACGGGGTAGTTGGATTCGTTGTACAACATCAGCACTATACTTGCTTCCACCACATGAAAGTTAACACTTTGAGTGCCGGCGTACGATATGTTCGTACTTCAATTTCAGCCTAAAAAACAGCAGTTTTTGGTTGCCTTACCAACGTCCTAGCTCCTTTGCCGATTGCGCTACAGAGCTGTTCAAGGGCTATCTATTAGACTGGCCGATCCGTTTCAGCCGTTGAACAGCTCTCTGGCGCAATCGGTGGAGGAGCTAGGGCGTTGGTAAGGCAACTGAAAATTGCTGTTTTTTTAGGCCGAAATCGAAGTACGATTATATCGTAGACCGGCTCTCAACGTGTTAATGTATTGCACTACATAAGTGCCTCATCGTTTTACTGTTATTACAGGCCCGCTTGTGCTGCAGGTACTCAGAAGTAACACTGATCAAATATTAGACGCTCACACTGCAGGTTTCTAATGCCAAGTGGTTTGGAACAAGCAACAGCATTTCCCTTCTAACATTGTATACAATTATTATGAAACATCGCATCGCTGCCTTGCCGAAAACGTGCCTACACAATAACATGAAACAAACTGCATTGATCTGTGCGTTGAACGCACATGTTTCCGAGTCTGCTATTTGGCCAATGTTTGATGCAATCAAAGCTCTCATTCATACACAGCCAGGTGCACACAGAGCTAATGTGTAATATTTCGCTTCATGGTGAGAGGACATAGTCTCAAAATTCATGCTGGTTTTGTTTTGCAGTTTCGTCCTAAGTTTTATCTGCTGTTTATGCTTGCTAGGTTAAATAAGGTTAGGCCTATTTTAATGTCATGCCAAGTAATGCTGGTTCGTTTTCCCCTAAGCTATATTTTCACAACAAATTTCTCATGAAAGGTGTGAGAGCTAGCCTCAGAAAGTGTCGTTGCATTGTCTGAACAAAATAGCTACTCCAGTCAAGCACTGTACAATACTTCAAAAACAGCTTTATTGGAATAAATGGTTGACGACATTGTTGTGTGAGAAGTCTTGTATACTTCTCATAATTCAGTTTTTGCATCACAACGAAGATCAGAACAATGTTACTCAAAGTGTTCTCCACAGTGATTGCACAAGTATATTTGACACATTGGTTGCCGGTCTATGAATATATCGTACTTGGAAATAAAGGAAAACCAGGAGTATTTCGGTTGACTTACCAACTGCACAGTTCCTCAGCTTATTGTGGTAGAGAGCTGTTCAAACCCTTAGCAAGTCTTCGAGTCTGCAATGCAGAAAACATTTTTTGGTTTGGGTTTCGTTTTTTTGTGAGTGACGTTATAAGTGAAGTAGTATTTGGCCATTTTTGGCCTGCTGGTACCTGACCTGGGCCAAACTGCTACCTGCTGAACTTGCTGGACTTTAGCCATAGCCTTAGGATTTTAGTGGGAAGGTGTTAACAATCTGTAGAGACAGTGCTCCTCAGATGCGGTTGTGCACCTGATTGTCAGCATCAATGTTACAACTACATGCATGTATGGATAAACAGTTTCTTGCTGCATGTCAGACATTTGCTGAGTATTCGACAAGCTACTATATATTTTTTCATCTGTACATTCGCAGGAACAAGTGACTGTGATGTTAGGCTAATAATTGCGCTGTGACCAGTAATAACCTGGAAGTCTTCTCTGAGTGTTACGACTAGAACTTGACCAATAAGGTGAACACGGAGATTTCTAGAACTGGGGGATATAAAAATGCCTCTAGATGTTCTAAAAATCCCTAGCTGCTGATAAAGTATTTTAAATTCTGAAATCCTTTGGCATTTAGCAAAACAGTGGTCATCAGTTCAAACGTAAATTTGAAGTTGTTGCCGGCCTAAACATTGGACGTTATCTTAAACGTGTGCACTGCATGTGTGATGTAATAATCATCGGTACATGTTGTGGAATATTTCCCAAGCCTATGGCCATTATTTTTCTGCTTGGTTTAGAATATGCATTGCAGCTGTGAACATGTTTATGTCTCTTAGCTGTCATGTACGAAGATTTGTAGAACTGCTTGCGGAATGTAGAAATGCCTCAAGAAGTTCTAAAAATCTCTTGGTACTGATACAGCTGGGTGCTTTATGTAAAGACTTAATAATTTGGTAGCCTGTGGCATCATGAAACTTTTATAATACCAATGGCATTTGTTATGTATCATTCGGTTGAGGCATTCACCAAATGACTCCCATTGGTGTGAAAAATAAAAAGGGTGAAGTTGAAACAGTGCATTGTCCTTGCTGGAATGCACAGCATAATTACCCATTTGACATTTGACGACTGTTAGTTTTCTGCTAAACATGGTATCATTATACCTTTTAAACTGTGAAGTGTACTGTGCTCAGTGCTTTGGAAAAGCAACTAAAATTTGAAGTTGGTGTACCATATAGGTGCACATTTTTTGTTTTAAAGAGAAATTTATATATCTGGTGCAAAGATGCTAAATATAGTCACATGCGTTGGGTAGTTATGCAATGCTATAAAATAAACTTTAAAAGTGCTGCTTTAGCAACAAAGCTTCGCATCCGTTTGGACCTACAACCAGACTGCACTGAATATGATGTGCTGAAGCGTGGAACTTGAATGTGCTGTGTTGATTTCTGCATGTTGGTGAAGGGAGTTGTTNTGGCAACAGTTGCTTAATTGGGTTAATATGGCACTTGGGTTTCACACCATCCGAACAGTGTGCTTTACACTCCTTCAAAGTTAGCTATGCGCTTAACACTTTGGTGTTCGGCTGCTTTTGGGGATTTCCAAAAAAACACCGAAACGCACGTGGCTTATCGCGGGATTTTCTCCCATTTGGTAAGTGCTACGGACCTCCTCGAAGTGTCAAAATATGCAGCAAGTCTTCTAGTCTGCACTCAAAAAAAATTTTTGCTTGGGGGCTGCGGGTTTTTTGCCAGTGACGTCATAAGTGGAGGACTTCAAGGCCACTTTGGCCCACTTTGCCTGGCCCTGGGCGCCAACCGTTAGGTGGTAGTATTTTGCTGAAGTTTTTATTGGAAACTAGGCTACAATCCNAGTCTTTTAATACTTTGGATGACCTGCTGGGGTTTCGAGTTCAAAAGTTATGATCTTAAGTTAGTAAAAATTTTTGAGTAATTAGATAATGAATTAATTAATTTGTTTATTTTAGATCATAACTTCTGAACCAGAAACGCTAGAAAGTCGATCAAAGGATCAAAAGACTTGGACTCTAGCCTAGTTTCCAATGAAAACTTCAGCGAAATACTTTGGCCTAGCAGTTGGGCCTTAGGCCAGAAAACATGAGCCAAAATGACCCTAAAACTACTTCACTTATGACGTCACTCACAAAAAACCCGCACCCTCAACCACAAAATTATTTTTGAGTGCTGACTAGAAGACTGGCCGATCCGTTTGAGCCATTGAACAGCTCTCTAGCGCAATCGGCAGAGGAGCTATGGCGTTGGTAAGGCAACTGANAACTGCTGTTCTTAGGCTGAAATTTAGGTACGATTATATTTTACCCTGGCTCTCAAAGTGTTAAGCAATTTGAGTTTACAAATGAAAAGAACATTTCTATTCGAATATTTGGTTTATGTGAATAACCACACTAATTTTTCATATGGATCATTTAGGTTTGGGATTCTGGAGCACTATGAGATAAAGCAGTTTATGCGTTCAACCAGTATGCATTCAGCCAAAGGCGTTTGTGGTTGCGCTAGGCTACTAGCCAAGTTTGATTAGGTTGAAGGACACCTATAGCGTAAAAAATGAGTTTTATTCTGAAAGGTATATGTTATCAGAATCTGACCTTTCCTGGCATAACCACTTTCACCTGGCAAAAATGCACCACTGTATTGAAATGGAAAAATTTGTTGTTCAATGTTGCGAAAATGTATTGTTTGTGTCATGAAGTGAGAAATCGTTGATTACCACTGCTGAATTAACACTTTGAGAGCCAGTCTACAATATATTCGTACTTCCCCGAATTCTAGCAGACGCCAAAGAGTTAAGGAAAATGCACTGTGTATGCTTCGTTGGGTTTTGAGTAGATGACGTTTTTTTGGTAATTCTCAGGTGCAATGCATTGTAGGAGAAATGCATTGCTAAAAAATAGAAACTTTGATTGGTCTCACTCGTGTTCATTTCTGAATAAGCAACACTGATCAGTTGAGTTCATCATGGTGATCAGTTCCAGCTGGAATCCAGCTGATTGTTACTAACCACAACTTCATTTTTACTGTGTGGAACTAACTTTTTAGGGAAATATTTACAGCTTCTCTTTTTGAAGTTTTCTGTTTTGCGTCCAATACTAATTTCTGATATGTTTTTGAAGTAGTATTGGATGCTTTCATCTTCGTCATGGACCCCCAAAAATCTTTCTGGGATGTACGGACCATCGGTTGAGAACCACTGACCTAACTGTTTTGAAAAAGTCTTGTAGCCTAAGCCTAGCAAGATGTTTTGATGCCAAGTTCATGACTCCAAAAGTATTTGGTCAATTTGCATGAAATTTTCAAGATTAATGTGTTTAGATATGAAGAACATCTGTGGAAATTTTCATTGCAGAAAAACAAGTAGAAAAAAGTTATCAAGTCACAAAGTGAATGACATATATATATATGTCATTCCGCACCCGGAGTATTTGAACAAATGGCATATATATGTCAATCTGCACCGAAGGTGTTAACTTTGGCTGTTGTTTCTATCAATTTCTTAGAATTGCATGAAATGTCTTGCTTTGTACAATGTTTGATGCTAATGCAGACTTTATTGACTAATATATGAGCACCCTGAACTGTACCAACAATAGTGTTGGCAGCATTGCTATCTTTGTTATATTAAAAATGTTTCAATCTGTTTCATGCCCATGGTCATGTACCATGATTATATCAAATTGCTTACTCTCAGTGGACCCCTTAGAGTGAAAATGCATTTGTAGCTTTCTAGAATTATTGGTGTTATTCTTTCCACCATTTATCTTGAGTTAACACAACTGGTTATATCATAAGTATGATACATTTTTTACTAATTCCGTGCAAGGAAAATGTAATTTTTTGTTCTCATTGATATGATGTGCTTTATTGCCAAATCGAGGAGTTTGTTTCATGTAAGAATCGTTAAGCTGAACAAAACATTTATTTCAAACAAATCACATCGAGAACTACAGCAAAAATGAAATGTTGAAAAGCAACCAAAATCTCCAATCTTATTGACTGCTACTCAACATAGAAAAAATATGGTGTTTTGAGAATGATGACTAATCAATGGCAAAGCTTGTACTTTTTGTAAACTGGTTGACCTACTGTATTATTGATCTTCAGTATTTTCATGGTGATAATTACTCTTTGTTGAAGTATGTTGTAGAACTAAATGGAATTTCCTGTGTTGCAATATCAGTATAATATCAACCTTATCAAAAATTTGCTCAATAAATTCAAAAATTCCACAAGCTGGCTATTTTCAAGTGTTTGTTTTTTGTTTGAATTTACTACAGATAACTAGGGTGGACTTGAATGTTAATGAATTTGATAAATAGATGAATTGAACTGCGATGCCTGTTGCTTCTAGGACTAAAGATGATGCCAAACCAGTCAGCGCAATCCAAGGTCTGGCTTCTCAATTGATTTGTACTGGTTGTTCTGAATTGACTTTCTGTGCTTTTGCCGTACTTCTGTTTGATTTTAGTGTTTTGCTCTTCAGTTTTTTTTATGCCTTACAAGGGATTTTCCATGCATGCATGAAAAATTAAGACTTCTCTTTATTATAAAATAATATTAGGTGTACTTACTTGCCGGCCATTGGTAAACATAGAAACACCATAAATCCTAATACAATTCAAAGCCAAATGAACTTATGCAAGGCTGTTTTTGAAACCTTGGTAAAAAACTATTGGACTGTATGTCTGCCATCTTTGGTTTGGGATATTAACATTTTGGCATCCAGCTGGTTTCGGGGATTTTTGCGCCAGGACAACTGGATTGCACATGGCTTTGTGTGCATGTAATTCTGGCGCCGAAAGTGGTAGAGAGCTGTTCAAAGACTCGGAAAGTCATCTAGTCTACACTCAAAAAATATTTTTTGTTGGGGGTTTTGCATTTTTTGTGAGTGACGTCATAAGTGGAGGACTTTTAGGCTACCTTGGCCCACTTCACCTGGCACTGGGCCCAAACCATTAGATTATAGTATTTTGCTGAAGTTTTTATTGGAAACTAGGCTACAATCCAAGTCTTTTGACACTTTGGATGACCTGCTGGGGTTTCTGGTTTAAAAGTTATGATCTGAAATAAACAAAATATTGGGCCATTCCATGTCAATTCTCAGGAAGTGGTCAGGTCACCCTCTCCAATTTTCTTGAAATTTTACTCAAATTGCCATTACCCCATATGATGAACATCTGCAAAATTTGAATGAAATCTGTCAAGAAATAGCATGATTATAAAGCTTTTTAGTTGGGGGTGTTTAGTCGGGGAGGCGCAAATTGTTTATATTTGACCATGTTCAAAGCCTTATTACTGCCAAACTACATTTGTGAACAACCCCAATTTTCCAGGGATGGTAGTAACTTTGCCAAATATTGAAAAAATAAACAATATCTGCATTGTGACTTTCAAAGGTCGCGGACACCCAAAGTTGACTGTTCTTGCTACAAGTTTTCGAAAATTTTCAAACCTTGCCACGGTTTTATTTCTTGATATTTTTCACTCTTATTTGGAAGAATTGTTACTGGTAAAATTATCTTTGACCTTAGAAAATTTTATTATCTTTTATTTTCTTTGTTATCTTTGACCTTAGAAACGGTTTGTGAGATATCTTGGGCAAAAGTTGGCAAGAAATGACAAAACTAGAAAAGTGGGGTACCTTTGTCGCCTCGGTTACCCATGACCGCAGTGAAAATTTACATTGAAAAAATTTTCACAAATTCAATATGATATGGCAAGTTTAACATACAAAATTCATTAATGGTTCTCAATGTTTTCATGGAGAAAAAAATTGACAGAGTTTGTGCAAAAACTACAAATTTTGTGTAATACATTGGTCTTAATATTCACTATTTTTCATTATACCATTGTTGTTCAAGCTAGCATTGTTACTTCACAAATTCATTATCAAATTCTAGAATGCTATTGCGTCTTTTACAAAGTCAATTGCTTGTTTAAGTGGAATGAAACTGAAAAATTTTGTTTCATTTCTCTTAACACTTTGATGACCAGTTCAGAATCCAATTTCTAGGCCAAAGTATTTCACTGAAGTTTGCATTGGAGACTAGGCTCGAAACCGAGTATTTTGAGCCTTTGACTTTTTAGCGTTTCTGGTTCAAAAGTTATGATCTAAAATAAACAAACTAATTATCTAATTAATGAAATATTTTTATTACTTTCAATCATGAAATCAAAATGATGTATTCAATTTTAAACCAAATATTTTTAATTTTTAGAAAATGATTTTATTGTAAAAAAATATAAGAAAAGAAAAAAAATTTTTTGGTTGGTGGTTGCTGGTTTTTTGTGAGTGACGTCATAAGTGAAGTAGTTTTTGGTCCATTTTGGCTCATGTTGCCTGGCCTAGGGCACAACGGCTAGACCAAAGTATTTCGCTGAAGTTTTCATTGGAAACTAGGCTCGAGCCTGAGTCTTTTGAGCCTTTGATCGATTGAGCCATCTTTTGAGCCTTGATATTGTTATGACTAAGATCATGAAACCAAAACAATGTATTCAATTTTGAACCAAATGTATTAACTCTTTGACGTCTGCTAGGATTCAGGGATTTTCGGAAAAAAACACCTAAACGCATGTGGCTTTGCACGGGAATTTCTCCGGTCCGGTATGCTCTGCAGACCCTGTGAAAGTCTCAAAAGACACGGCAAGTCTTCTAGTCTGCACTCGAAAAAAAAAATTTTGCTTGGGGGCTGCGTTTTTTTTTGTGAGTGACGTCATAAGTAGAGGACTTCCAGGCCACTTTGGCCCAGTTTGCCTGGCCCTGGGCGCCAACCGTTAGGTGGTAGTATTTCGCTGAAGTTTTTGCTGGAAACTACGCTACAATCCGAGTGATACTTTGGATGACCTGCTGGGGTTTCGGGTTCAAAAGTTGTGATGTAAGTCAGTAAAAATATTTGACTAATTAGCTAATTAGATAAAATTAATTAATTTGTTTATTTTAGATCATAATTTCTGAACCAGAAATGCTAGAAATTATCCTTGGTTGCCTTAAGACCACATCCCATGAGATTATTCTGATGAGATTATTCAGCTAAAATTATCCTTGGTTGCCTTAAGACCACATCCCATGAGATTATTCTGAAAGACTTAGGTCTTACCCCATTGTTTATCCGTCGTCAATTTCACATTCTTAAAGCCTTCCGTGCCATCCTTTTTGGACCATGTCCATCGTTCCTATCTTCGCTTGCTCCAAAATTTTTTAAAAATCTTTCCGACTACTCTTC
>JGI24158J21664_10009014_pt1 | contig 13314 bp, 5 predicted proteins | sample Ectturendosymbi3_FD_21664 | JGI IMG/M metagenome (IMG submission 21664) | reverse complement strand
ACGAGAAAACCCCTTGCTTTGTTTTTGTGTAACAGTTTCAGTTAGCATTGTCACAGCATATGCGGCGAAAGGCACTATAAACTACATAAAAATCTTTGAATTTTACTGCCAAAGATTGCTCAAGACTACTTTTTATTTTGCTATTTCGGACTAAATTGGGTTGATTGTTAAACGCGTAACAGACAGCGTTTCGTCCAAGCGACTATTACGGAAGAGTTTTTAATGTTGTTTCCTCAACGCATCTCCTCGCACAACTCAGTTTGCTGTTCAAACGTCTCTTTCCTTGCCGACCTTTCGTCGTTCGCCCTAGGGCGTCGCAGAATAGTTAAAACGCAGTAGGCAGTTGAAGCGTAGCGGCCAGCTATGGAATAATGCTGATTGTATGACAAACATTTGGTCAACATCGGTTGTGGACATTTTTGGAAATCCAAATGATCAACCACCGTTCGGCATAGTGGGAGGATATTTTAACCGTATTACGTGTTTCAGCTGGTAGTAAATGGATTGCGCTTGCACATTTTAAATACAGTGTTATTTAAAATTTGAATAAGGTACCTTAGTTACGGGCTAAACCAAAAGCCATGCTGTGAGTAATGTTAGCCTTTGCGCTTCGTAAAAGTGATTTCACCAAAATCCGGGTTGGGTGTAAAGGAAGAAGGAAACAGATTGATTGGCGTAGTTGTAAAGTTATGAAATGCGTTTGAGTCAAGGTTTGTCTGTTGTAACGCTTTAACAATATTCATATTGATCGGCACTATTTTCGCCATTGCAAATTCTGTCCGTTTTCAAGATTCTAACATTGTGCGATTTCAAAGAGATGTTTTAAATCAACAGTTGACACAAACAAGTGCAAAAAGTGTAAACTGTTTTGGCTTATGTTTTCTTGTGTTTGAGCTGAATGGGTACGTGCAGGATGGTTATCGCTGGCAAAGATAGTAATGCAGGTTTCGTAGTAGTCGCCAATTTACACTGCTACTTTAGGAGCGATGTCCATTTGTTTGAGGTTTCTAGTACCTTAGTACTTTTCGAGCTAAAACCAACAAATTTGAAAAAGGATTATGTGCAACAATTCTGCAAACAAATGAATTGGTTCGTGCGCATGAGTTCATTTTCACTACCTGGTAGCTGACTGCTCCGACCCAATGTTGCTTGTTCCGGCAGAATTGAAATGCATCCTTTTGCATGAAAATCTCTTAGCAAATAAGCGGCAAGGCTTCTGGTAAGAGCTGAAGGTGCTGAAGACATTCTACCAAATGTTTCTCGATGCTGATTGTTCTTGTTTCTGTAAAAACATAGGTATGATCTAAATCGATGTTTTTACGGAAGCAACTGATCTGTTACCTATCAAACAACCTAGAAAATTTTGTGCAGGTTTGGTCAAAACTGTGTTATTCTTTGATCTTTTCATTTGCAAAGGTTTGTTCATATCTGATTTTCTTCAGATTGCCTTTTAGCAACCTACGTCTTGGCATCAAGCAAAAAAGAAAATAAAACAACAGAAACTTTGATTCAAGTTTTGACAGTTAATAAATTTGCGCCACCAAATCGCATAACCTTATAATACCAAGAGTGCAATAACTTTTTGCACCTTTTCGTAAAATTACCATGTAACTATAAAAATCGTGAAAACTTACATGTTGAATTCATAAAGATGTACTTGTCAACTGCTCTACCGCGCTGTCAGGTTTCCAGCTTTTTGTTAGAGTCAACTAACACAGTATTTCAAAAACGGCAAGTTTTCACCAGCTTTGGGTTTCTGCAGAGTGCACGAGATTTTAAGCATTTTCTTTTTTCTGTTCAGGTTCGCACGTGTGGGCAGGCTACAGTGTTCACTTGCAGCACAATATTTATCGACAGTGTCTTTACGGTCAAAACTGACAGGTGTCTATTCTAGTTAAACGGATGCACCATTACTTCCTGCGGTATCAGATTTAAACTATGCGGGTGGCTCCATTATTGCCTGAAGTCGAGCTGAATATTACTTCGCATTACCGCGTTGTCGGAATGCTGTGTAAATGGGTGTCAAAGGAAAGCGTGTTGGAATCTGTTTGCATGATGTAGCCTCACGGCACCATCAACAAAATCATGTTTTCAATGACTTGTTCCTTGAGAAATACGCCGTGTGAATATTATTTTAAGTTTTATTCTGGTCTTTGTTAGTTAAGAATCGCCGTGATTTTTCGAATATTTCTAAAATTTTTGATGCCAATACGTGTTCGCTGCTTCTTTGTTTGCAGAAGTCATATCTTTATTTCGTGAGTAGTGATTTGTGTTGCTTTGTGCTTGTATGTACTGACTTCATTCAGCTTAGGAAAATATTATATTATCTTGCTGGCTGTACCTCATAGGAAATGTTTCGTTAACAATTCATACCTCATATTGCTCTGAAATCGCATGATTTAAAATCTTTCAGCTCTGTCTGTTTTCTAGTCACTTGACTTCGATCAGATCGTACTTTTGAGAAGTGGGCATTTTTTAGGTTTGTTTGCTGTTTTCACGAACCTTGCTTTCGTCTTTTTAATATTTATGAACTCGCAGTTGAAAACACGCGTCTTTTTCCCAGGTTGCCTTGTAGGTTTCTTCAGCATTTCGAGCCGAGAAACCGTTGTACTTGAGCGCATTCGCCGCACGCCCAGCTGTCGATTGCTCGTAAAGCTTGCCTTCATGTGTTGCTGGATTAAAAAGCTCCGAAGAGCGCGCTTCACCGCCTGCGTTTGCGCTAGATTATCCTGAACAACAACTATCGTCCGAACTTGCATCTCAGCAACCAAGATCACATGAAGCTTCATACCCATTCTATGGATTTGCTACTCCCAGGATATTCTCCACGGAACGTCAAGACGGACAGTCGGCATAACCTAGCGCACATGGATCCCGATAGTGGGTTCAACACGGATGATACCTTGGCCCGTGCCAGCACGAAACTCTTGGAAAGCAAGGACCTCAACGCAATGGGTGGAAGCCGTGACGACGTTTTGGACATAACAATACCGGTACCACCAACCCTGCGTGGTCGCCGACACACAGTTTTCGCGACACACCACAGCGCCCCGTCCAGGGCTTTATCTCCTCTGCGGGAAGCGCGAGAACATCCGGGCTTCGGCAACGGACCCGTATTGTCTGAAATGTGCCTTTTGCGTCCGCCAAGTCCGAAGACTTCAATAGGATATGGCCACGACCTGTCCCGCTGCACAACTCCAAGACGTCGTTCACTTTACGTCTCGGACTACAACGATGGCGACTCGTACGCTCGTCGCTTGAGCGTGTTAGGAAAAACAATCAATCACACGTGCGATCGTAAAACCAAGCTAAATCGATCAAGGTATTCCTGTCCGTTTTCCACTCAGGGTGGCCTGCGAAGTTATCTGTGCGGTGTCCCAGCTCGTTCTTGATGTAATCCTTTGAATACTAGGTCACGAAACGATGACTGACATGTGCAGAGGTAGTCGCTTATGTTAAGAAGCAGTTTTATGTGATGGTTGTAAGTCTAGTTGCCGCACGTAAGAATTATAAAAAGTTGATAACGTAATCAAACGGCACGGCAGCGCAGAATTGTGTGTTTACAAGTTTAGTGTAAAGAAATTAAGGCAAATTGGATAACAATTGCCAAGGCATTCAAATCACCGCGACTAGCAAAGACCTGGATTGATAGAACATGATTCTGTGTTCAGCCTTCAGTCACAGACGAATCCTCGCGCTGTTGCATATTTCACTTAAACCAGGACGTCACGCCTCATTTGTTTCTCATGTGTTGCTTTCACGGTTGTCGAAACTGTGCCTGGTGGAGTCCTGCAATTGTGTTGTATGGAAAGCATTGCGTGGCTCATCACCAAGCAAGCGATTTAGTGTGTGACTGACAGCATCTCTCCTGTCGCAGACGACTTCAAGCATCTATCGTTCTATTTTTCGACCAGCCCAAAGGATATCAGCTAATTTATCACGTTGCAACGTAAGTCCAGTCATGTAAGTTGCTTCTCGCATGGTGAGTTGCTTTCCATTGTGAGCCTAACGGCGCTACTGCAAAATCTACTTCCTTTTCTTACTTCACTGTACCATAAAACGTGTACACCAGTCGTGATAATCGAAAAAGAGGAATGAAATTTGTTGATATACAGTTAATTGCAATGATGATTTTGGCAGTATTGCCATAGTGGACGAGTGGGTGGCACTAAAGGGGCAATGGGTCCTGCGAATTGATAGATTCAAGGAAATCAAGCAAAACTGCGAAAACACTTGGGCAGTTGAGTGTACAACTTCGATTTTCAAATATCACTTGTTCACCTACAATTAGGTTCGTACTTAGCTAAAAGAAATGTTGAAACATCATCATTGCAGATTCCGTTTATCAGGCAAAAACATGTAAAAATTGGACAATAATTTAACGTCTCTTCCTCAAACAAACTTCGTTTTGTCATCATCATCATCCTCTTTTTCCATACGTCAGGTCTTCCCTGATTTTCAATGCACGGCAATAAAGAATAACTTTGCGCCGAGTCGTTCCAGTTTTGATTTTTGCAGTGAAGGATATTTGCCGTCTGACAATCGTAATCCTTCCTGGTAAAGGCCACGCAAGCAGGCCCAAAACAAATTACATTCTCCCTGCAGTTGGTGCCACTTCGTCAGAAAAAGGGCGAGACAATTGGGTTATCTCGCCTGCAAGAAGTTTGTACTGATTATGTACACTGCATTTTTTATTTCCTTCAAATAGACTCTCCCTTACTTACACCCCATGACCCAAAACGTGTTAAAAATAACTTTGCACACTGTAGGACCATCCAGTTTTTACTAGCCAATTAAAAAAAAATTTAGTGTCACTTGTGTTTGATGTGGAAAGGTATTTGAAAAATATTTTGTTTTTCGTTTTTGCTGGTTTTTGTTGCCACCATGGCGTAAATTTGTATTGTAATCAAGACGCTGGAGAATATTTACGTGCGAGTTTGAAATAGCTGAAAAATTTTAGGGTACTACCAAATTTCATCGCTTACGAGCAGTAGACGAGAATGAGTGCACATTACTTCAGTGGAAATTTTATTTGCAAAATTAGGTGGTTATTTTTTCCGGAATCGAAATGGTGAAAACGCTAACAATTCACGTCGTCCCAGTTCTCCCGAGGAGCTGCTTGTGTGGTGTTGCCGAGAGCAACATCGTTTGTTGAAGTTGCGGCACCAAGTTCTTATTCTGTTTTGGCTGAAAACAACGCGCTGGCGCATGGTTTACGGCACGATGTTGCAAGGCGATTAAACGCAACGTATATCGTAGGTAAAAAAAGAAAAAATACAGCAGCCAATTGAAGCAAGGTCTGCGCGCCATGGTTTTGACGGCAACAAGTAAGACTACAAGTGAATGCTAATGGCTGTTGAACAGTGTATATATCAGTTGTTCTGTAGGATAGTGACATATCTTTGCTGTGATCCTGCTGAGAAAAACGTGTTTCACAAATCGCTAGGGAAACTTCTGTTCTTGTGCTGGAGCTTGTTGCTGGTGGTATTCGGTGTCGGTGACACATGTCCTCAGTTTCAGTTGCAGAACTAATCGTTTCTCTGTGTTTTAGGAACTATCCAGCTGTCGATTGTAACCCGCTCTCTTAGTGAACAACTGCTTACAAGATATTTTGCCTGACAACTGATTGTTAAAGGAGGGTTGTACTCTGAATTCTTGTTTCTGGGATATGCTTCCTCTGCTCTTGTTCACGCAAAAATACTGACAAAACATGCATGTTGCTTGAAATAACAGCAACATTAGGCAAGCACTTCCATGTGCTTGATCTTTCGTTTGATTGATACAAACAAGTTGTTGGTGCGTACTGACATCACACAACATCATTTTGTACTGTTCAACACCACCTAAAGTTGACTTATATGCAATAAAACAAGGGACATAAGCGTATCGAATAGAAAAGTAGATCACACATGATGTGAATATTCTTTATGACGCGCGTCTGCGTGAGTGGTTCTATCTTTAGAACATTGCTCTTGCCAGTTATTCACAACTGCTTCTGGACGAAGCACCTGGCAAAGGACTATNTGTTTAAAGTTCCTCTAAAGTAACTTACGATTTATTTACGTGAGTCACACCTGTGATGGAAATCGTTTCTGTTTGCCTGAGTNAGAACCGCTTTCGATTTAACGTTGGTCTTGATTACCCGTACATTTCTTTGTTACACAAACTATTGCAACACGTGGACGGACTATAACTATTGGATGTTGCAGAAGCACACATGGCCTGTCACGAGAATTGTACCCATACTTTTATTTTAATTTAATTTACACATTTTTTGATACTGAAGTTTTACACACGGTTCAGAGTATGTCATGTTGCCACCTTGTTATGACTTACTTTGTTTCTTGTTCACTAAATTCTGATATTATTCAAGGACGAATTTTCTTATGTGGTAGCTGGAGATAAAATCTGTAGGAAAAAAAGATTTCCTGAACTTTTCTACCTTTGATATATAAGAACATTTTCATAAGCAGATCTAAGTGGTTTCTTTTATTCGTTTTTAGATTTATTTTGGTCTTTGGATGTCTTGTGTTATCCGTTCTCGCCACAACCGATAAGTTTCATGACATTGGCAACCAAGCACTCTACATCTTGGTGAGTTATAAATGACTACAGCGGTTCTATGTGTTTCTGACTTTTTGAAAAAAAGAGGAAATGTTTAATTTGTTTTTGTGACAAGCGAATTTTTCAGCAAAGAGTTTGAAACGTTTTGAAACGTCTCGTCGCATACAGAAACAGGAACACAAACTAGTTACAGCAGTTCACAACCCTTCAATTTTTAGACTTTGTAGTGATTTACGGTAGTTTGTATTTTTGCGCGAAGACGCCTACGAATTTTTATAAATAATTTCGATGAAATGTTTTGTTTCTCAAAAAGGTTCTCGCCTCATGTCAAGCACCGCTTGCAGCGAACCAAGTAAAAATGGTTCGTTGCCAACAACTTTGCCGCGGCATAGTATGCCTTTGATCATTTGAATTCACATGCATTTTCAAGTGGGTACCCGCTAAATCCGCATGTGCTCCGGGCCGAAAGCTTCTCTTGCGTTGTTCTGGCGGTCGGAGTGCTTTCCTCAACGCCCATTCTCAAGGGAGGTTCGGGTTTGCCGCTCGCTTGCGTCACGTTGGATCTGTCAAAGACGTCACAATGCCCTCGAATGAAATTGGTTTCGACGCCGTGCGCGATTGGTTTACTGAATTTAATAAACGATCATTTCATGGACCGGGCGAAGGTTCAATTTGATGTGGTTGCCGTTGACATTTGTTGCCTTGTAGCCATTTAAGGCTTTTGAATTGAAGCCAACGTCTTGCGATCCGCGATGGCTGCTGCACTTAATCGGGAAATTTCCATGAAACGAGTTAGAACGGATTTTATTATTTTCTACCATGTGTCTCCACAAAGTGATGCAGTCGCATCAATCAGCAAGATTGTTGCACTAGCAAAGCGATTTCACGTATTTTTCGTATCTTCACTCCTGTAAATTGCAAGTAAGGCTCACAGGTGAAACGGCCAATAGCTAAAGCAAGATTAAAGAAAAAGAATTGTGGTCTCAGACATAAGCTGTGACCATAGAGCTGCCCCACGCAAAAGTGCAAAAGCAAAACCGACTCCAATTTTTCAACGACTTGTTTCAAGCAACCTTGTACTGAGTTAACACCCAAAGATATTTTATTTCACTTGACTTAGACAAGTTTCCAAGTTTGTCTCTTGCTTCAGCACAATTCAAATATTTCTGGAAAGCTGAGTTTGCAGGAATCACTTTNCGCATCTTAGAGTAACTGAAGGCTCTAGGTTTGCTTTGAGCTTTCGGGGAATCTGCCGATTTTATTGTTTGCTAGATTTGATTGCTTTGTTCAATTANCCTGAACATTTTGCAGTTGCAATTTGGCGGGCCTTTCAAACCGTTATAAAATCGGATGTGTGACAGCATACGTCGGACTCGTAAGCATTTATGGTCGTTGCGCGAAACATGAGCATATCGAAAAAACTTTACGCATCTTTATTGTGCCATTGCCTAAGACTGCATGCTGCGGTAATATGTATGAAAAATCAGTTGCTTTTGATGTTAGCAGTTCATCAATCGCAACGCGACTGGTGGTGAGTACCTGAAGTTTAGCATTGGAAGAGAGGTAACACACACTGATTTTTAAATCGAATTTTTTTATTGTTAAAGCAAATATTCGGGGCACATATGTTTCGTCCTTGAGTGAATTCAAGGAAAACTTGAAGGTGTTTAACATAGCGTCGTGATTTTGAAGAATTCTGCTAGCAGTTGTTATATAACTCAATTCCAAAAGAAACCAGGTCTTAGTCTGAATGACCTGGTAGCTCAGGTATTGGTTTATTGTTTTCGTTATTACAATTTTTTGCTTGTGTGCAGGAAATTATCATACTCATTCTGTTTTCACTGGAACTCGGCGTGCGGGTATGGAGCGCTGGTTGCCGCTGCAGATATCAAGGCCTTGTGGGAAGGTTGCGATTTCTCCGCAAACCGCTTTGTATAATTGGTGAGTCGCAGGAACAGCGTTGCAACCATTCCGGGTCAGCGGCAGCTTGCGCGTTACTCCGTGCTGGTTTCAAGCCAGATATTTCATTAGGCACACGCACTTAGCCAAGAGTTGCCTCACCGTACAACGAAGGTAAAGTTGTAGTACGACTGCAGCTCACTTCTAACAACGCGTCGTCAGCCGATCATTTTGCTTGGAAGCACTTTTACGCTTTTGACCAGTTTTCTCCAACCATGGACCGTGGTACGCAAACAGGGCATGCAGCTGGTCAAAAAGAATATACGTCAGTAGCTGTGTTTACCAGGATCGCGGAGTCGGAGGTAAAATATCCGACTCCAACTCTGGCCTTTCAAAATTTTGCGACTCCGACTCCGGACTCACTAACATAAAGGGAATGAAATTTGACTGTTAAAATCAATGGAAATCGTGGTGCATAGCAAGAAACCTCTGTTTCAAGAAAAGTTTGCAAAGAAATTGTACCATTTCAACAGGAATTCCCAATTTAGGAGTGTGATGTCAAAAAATATTGAGTTGGACTGTCGGAGTCGGACAAAAAAATCCTACTCCGATTCCCAGTGTTGTTAGGAATCCGATTCCACCTAAAAATCTCCCACTCCTTACGACTCCGGCTCCGAATCTGCAACCCTGGTGTTTACAAATAAAATAGCAAGTCACAAATTAAAAACCACCATTAATGACCCCAAAAGACACCACCGACTTGGCAAAGGTCTCCTACTTCAGCAATGGGTCTTTGCTTGGCAACTAGCGTGAAACCAAGACGATTAGCCAACGCTACGTTTTCCAAACTCTGCCTGAACCCCATAAGCATACAAGAGGGGAAGCAATGCTTCTATAAAACGTTTTGACATCAACTCTGATCCCTGGGCTTTAGAAACTGCTGAGCTTTGTCACTTTTTAAGGGCATACATAGTTCAGTTCGCATATTAATATATGAAGCTGTGAAGATAATAAAAATATATTTGTGGAGGACTCTTGAAAATGCGCCTTCAATTACAGCAGCAACCTTCACATTTGCAGACGTTATTGTGGTGATATCTTCATTCGTCGTGATATGTGTCGGGTCACAAGGTCACGTTTTTGCCGCTACTGCGATGAGGAGTTTAAGGTTCCTCCAGATACTCCGTATGGTTCGTGTGGACCGACGAGGTGGAACTTGGAAGCTACTATCGTCGGTTGTGAAAGCCCATACCAAGGTGATTGACGTTTGGTGAATCACATTGTAGCCGCATGTTGTTTAAACCAGGTGTCTCCAAACTTTTTTGTCCGAGGGCCACATAAGCTATTGCAGAACATATCGAGGGCCGGACGTCTTACGTCATGTGATTGTTTTGGGATATGTTACATTCTACCAAATCAACAAAATGTTGGTATTTTTTTCATCATTTGACAAAATTGCTTCGCGGGCCAAATTTGGCCCACGGGCCGTAGTTTGGAGACCCCTGGTTTAAACCAACGAGAGCTGACTGCTGCCAACTGTGCTTACAACATTTGAATCCCATGTCGGACAGGCAAGTAACTTGCATTCAGTTGTTGTGGGTGTCGCATGTGATGTTTTCCTGACATTCCCGTCTTCAACAACAGATTAGAATTCTTCCGAGCAAAATGGAACCAGAACGGGTAGTGGCAAGACAGTGAATGCAGTGTAGCGTGCAAAACAAAAGCGACATGTGTCAACAACTTTAGATATCCAGATCTCTAGCAAACCTTAGCTAAAATATAGCTGTGGTAGCAAGATACAATTTATGTGCGTTAATCAGGGACGCAATCGATGCACAACGAACGAATCGGAGTTCTGACTTTTGCTAGAACCGTTACCTAAAGCAGGAGGAGTTTGTGACAGATGTTTCTGCAGCGTTAGCTGACCGATGATGCGAAGACTGCAGAACATTTACGTCGGTTCTTTGTGTGGTGGCGAACAGCCCTAGTTATATAAAACGCAATGTCTGGGTTCAACTCTCGTGAACAGCCGCCTTCGAGCAAATTTTTGACAGCTTCGTAAAAGAACAGAGCTTGTCTTTACATAAAGTAAACTGGCCAGAGAAAATTGAACATGGTCAAGCAGGGCCGGATTTCTAGTACTGCTGGCCGCCAATAGGCTATAGAAATTTTGTCCCCTCATTTTTAGCCGTCTTTCATTGCCAATCAAGGTTACAAAATACTGATACCCAGCAGATTGGTGGGGAGCCTCATTCAAGTCGCAGCTTCCTGAACTCACAGTAATCGGAAAGCACCGAAGCAGAACAAAAAAAAACAGGCAGGTAACCAGGTCCGTAGCCATTGGGGAGGGGTGCACTCGGGGGCAGCTCCTCCCAAGCTTTTTTTGACCTCTAAATTTTGTTGTGTCCATAAAATTGTTTGTACGATTTGTTTTAAAGATGAAATAAAAACAAAATATTGTGCCCCTAAAAAGTGTTTCGCCCTCAAACTCTTAAACTTGTCTACAGTCCTGCAGATAACTCTAGAACAGTGGTTTTCAAACTTGGGTCGCGATCCCGGAGGGGTCATGAACCATTTTTGGAGGAGTCGTGAGTTTATATTTTTGTACTCATCTGTACGACATTTGCTTTATTCGAGTTTTAGATGGGGGTCGTTAGGTCACAATGGATTGCTATAATAGGTCGCGGTACAAAAAAGGTTGAAAACTACTGCTCTAGAACAGGGGCTCCCAACCTGGGGTACATTTGCTTATCCGAAAGGGTACATTTAATGATATCAATAGAAAAGCAAAATATATTTGCATATAATATATTTCCAAATATTTACACATATATCAGTGAATATTCTTTTTGAAATTCATTTCATGCTTGTTGTTAAATATATCTATGAATAACTATGATGAAATGTAATTAACATAGGAAATTTTAGGGATGCGTGTGTATCTGTCGAATGCTGAAGGGGTACATACTTATCTGTTGAAATGCTGAAGGAGTACATGCTCATCTGTCGGAATGCTGAAGGGGTACATGGTAAGAGGAAGGTTGGGAATCCCTGCTCTAGAATGAGCGGTGCAAAATGCCTAAGCAAAAGAGCTGAAAAAATTTCGAACAAAATTTTGCCGTCCCTGGAAATTCTGCCACCCTAGGCTATAGCGTCAAAGGACTATATGGGAAATCCGGACTTGGTTACAAGTCGTGGATGAAAAACTGAATTCTTATTAGGGTTTTTCAGGAGGTTGTTCAAAGTCTTAAAAATGCACAAACGTATCTGAGCAATGAAATGCGCAGCTTCAGTTTCGAGATGTTTCTGTGTTTACGTGCAACGTGTGTACGCATGCATTATACAATATCTAGATATGGTGGATTCCTCAAAACTGAATGGATATAAAAGAATTGATGACGTTTTAAGGCAGATACCTCGAGCAGACTTACTCACCGGCTCACCCGCAGATGCATCAGCGCACATCATACCGCGTTACCTTTCTCAAACCTTATCCTTCTCTAACGTACTGCATCGATGAGCCTCATTTGTGGTACTGGTTTAACATGGACACACGTTTTGTTGACCAGTTGTAGTATCTTGCAATTAGAAATTACGAATATTGAAATAATTTATATTTGTGTATCAAAGCAAAGCATACAAAGCATTGTGTGCTTGTGATGTATAACAAGCCATCGTTGATAATTATATTTGGACAAATGCAGTTTAATTTTTTTTAGTTTTTCTTACTGTAAATTCTCTGTGACTTGGAACATGCGCAGTTGGATCTTTGGCAAATGGCTGAACGGTGTAGTGGCTGCGTCCACGCGTTGATAACCTCGCAAGCCTTTCTGAAGTCAGAGTGGCAATTTGAGGGGATTAGAATTTTCCGATTTTAAACGATTGAAAAAGAAAGTTACGGCTTCACAGAATCTAATTAAACAAAGCACTATGAACCTGACTGTCCGAAATCGTGGTTGCGCCACATATTCTTGCGGCTTCAGTAGTTCCAGCAATAACTTGTTGAGTAACTTTCAGTGTTGGCGCTTTGTTTAGAGGCAAAACTGCTTACCCGTTCCATTTGTAGAAAAAGCACCTTCATGATTCCAAAAGAAAGCGAATGTGAAAAGTTGCCACGTTCTGACATACGGGCGTTTGAGAAGCAATCTTACACTGAACTCGTAGTGCCTGAGCCTGGTGGATCAGTTTTAACACAAAATTAGTTGGGAGATGTGTAAATCACAAAAATATGAGATGAAGTGTAAAACGTTACAAGGGTTTTCAGAAATGACAGTGCTTTTGGGCAATTGTTACGTCCTGCTTTAGAAGTATCTCTCGCTATTTTTATACGTCGTCATGTAAACCAGCTTTTTCAAAGCAAAACGCCTCACAAGGACTTGCGACTGCGTTCGTTAAATTTTTGTTCTGTTCATCTCCGACATTTAGTAAGACAATTTAGTAACTTTTATCAAAAAAATTGGTTTCAACGCTTGCGTTGTAAACCTTCCCACAACATTCGGTGGTTAGCGTTAAGAAATTTACACTTTACAGTATGGTCGCAATTCCTAACGCTTTTCAAAGTGATGATCTACGCCTACTTTTACCATTGAACCATCATAATAATAATACCGACTTGACGTCAAGGATTTTTAGGTATTGATTAATTTGCAAAAACAGGGCATCTTAGCACGTAACTGGATATGGTTTTATTAAGTTGGAAATTTTAGGCTGAAGGGTGCTTTATAAATCCCAAGTGCCTGTTCTAAAATTTCAGAACCAGTTTGTTACAGCTTTTGAGTACATGTCTGAAAATAGTGCAGCCTGAGAGCTGGAATCAACTAAGTTGTCTGAATTTCGCAAGAGCACCTTCGG
>JGI24158J21664_10009013_pt1 | contig 13316 bp, 9 predicted proteins | sample Ectturendosymbi3_FD_21664 | JGI IMG/M metagenome (IMG submission 21664) | reverse complement strand
AGTCAACAGCAAAACAGGAACATAATTTAAACTTCAAAAGGAACAGTTACATCCCCAAAATGTCTGTGGATCCTTGCCCCGTGGGGTCCACAACAGTGACTAGCTCTGAATCAGATATAGACCTGCTTTGTTTACAAAGATTGCTGTTCTTTCTTTATTAGCTAAGCCACTTGTTGAGATGAAGCAAAGGTGGACAATGAATGGCTGGTCAAAGTAAGCAATTGAATGACATAATAGATTGCTATATCACGCCGTGGGTGTGAGCGATGGAGCGGGTGTTGGACAAGAAAATAGGTGGCAAAAACAAGAAGAATTTGTTGTTGAGAGTGTTGTCAGTTTAAGCGTAAACGTTTGGCAGTGTTGCGGACAAGTTGGAGGCTGGGATTTAGTTATTTTGCAAAATAGTATGAATAATTGCTTGTGGATTGCAACGATGAACATTCATAAAAGGAATGACGATTGAGTTTCAGTATTTTGAAACTTTTGGTTTTATTGAAAATGCTGAAAATACATCTGTAAAAATTCAGCGATGTTGCTGGTCATGGAACCTTGGCAATGTTGCAAACAGGTTGATGGCTGGGAGTTAGTAATTTGCAAAATATTAATGACTGCTTGTAGGTTGCAACGATGCGTGATCGTAAGTATGCAGCCGCAGAAGCATTGTAGGATTTAAAAAAAATGGACGCAGAAGAGAGACGCGCTGTCATTACGTGTACTGCGGTGTGGTCCTGTGTATGGTGCATTGTTTCAAACGCAACCATCTCCACGCTCAGGTCAGTTATTCAACATCTGCCTTTTCAATACAGTTTCGTTGCACCCACCTTTGGGTTTCTTCCAACGTACGTTTCGACGGTTTCCTTTAGTAAAGCTTAGGCTACACCAAAATCCGCAAAACGCAGCTTGGCTCCCAACCAGTGGCGACATTCAAAGAGAGGGGCATCAAAAAGTCTTCATATGTTTAAAATATTGCAGATTCTCTGGTGTTGACAATTATTGGCCATGTCAGAAAAGTGGTTACCTTTTCTAGGCCAAGAAATTGACTGTTTTTGTTGATCAAGCTACGTATAAATAATTTGAAAGAAGAGCAATAAAAACCCACCTGTTTCTCAAGTTTGATGGCGGTCCAAGTTGAAATAACGTCAAAATTCAGGCTAATTTCCAATACTTTTCAGAAAATTAGAGAGCCATGCCAGCAGTGTCTCCAGCTAAGTGAATGAATTAATGAGTTCAGTGAGGTTGTTTATAATTAATCGTTAGCTGGCGTTGAGTTTTAGCAAGTTCTTGTCATTTGTGCAGTAAGTTTTGATGCTTCAGCGTTTGCATGTATTGAGCTAGACGTTTTGGTTTTGTTTTATTTGTCACGGTTGGGTCTGCGCGTTTTTTTTCATTGCGGTCTTGACGTTGTTTACTTTCTCGGACCTTGTGTTGGCCTTTCAAAGTTTCACACCTGTTAGCATTGCTTGCAGATGATAGGACTGACGACGCGTAGTGTTACGTGAAATCGATTTCCTATTAAAAATTTGTGATTGATTCCTTGCTTCTTTCACTTGTGGAGTGAAGTTACATGAGTTAGTCATAAGATCTTTGGCTCCAGCATCGTTGATTTTAGGATTATAGTTGGTCCTCGATGTGTTCATCCAAAATCTGAGGTCTAAAGCGGTTCTTGGTTTATGTCATGTATGAGAATGTTGATTCACAGCAGTATGTTGTACAAAAACAAGGAAACATTTGTCGAGCGTGCTGGCGAAGGCGTGGATATCCCACAGCATTTTTACACTTCAATCGAATCCTTTTCGGTGTCGAATGAAGATTTCAGAATGCTGCCTTCTGATAGCTCAATCCACTCCGTTTTCAAATGATCAGGCGCTTGATTGACATCCACCAGGTGTGGGCGATAAGCCAGTTGTAAGTTGAAACTGGTTTTCAAATCTTTGAATCTTTCGGTGTACTCTCCACTCAGCAAATCTGCGACTTGAGAGTGAGGCGCAGAAGAACAGACTCCTAACCATGTTGTCCTTCACTGTCCAATCCGCCCACCTCCCTGTGGAGTGCATGTTCTGGCGGTTCTGGATTACGAGACAATCGAATGTCTTCTCAACACCTGCGCCGAGATCATGTGTGGCATAGCAGTGGGTTGAAAGAACTGTTCAAACGATTACGAAGAAGCTAATCTAGAACCGATAATCAATCCTTCATATTGCACTCTGCTGCTTTTGCCAGTAGTAAAAATGATCTGATAAAATTTTCACCTGGCAGAGATCAGTTTTACTCAAATCAGTTTTCTTCGATACGCCGGGATTTTTGCCACATCTCATATATAGATTTCGTTCCACCTTGCAGAGGAATGTTAAGCTGATTTTGTTTCGACATTATGTCACACAAAAAAGCAGCATTTCTTTAAAAGAATTTCTGACGTTTTACAAAGTGAATTCCGGTCTTCGCAAAATTATAAAATTCGCTTTTGCGAAGACAGACCTTTTTTCAAACACTTGCTCCTGCGGCAACCAATGCACATTTGCATGTTCGGTAGGTCTACGATGAATACCTCATCATCAAACTGGAGTATTTTACGAAATTGTCCATTGTTGGTGTTGCATTGCTTTCGCTCAAATGTAGCTCACTGTGACTATCCTTCCATTCAGTGTATCACTCAGCAAAGGTTTAGCGCATAGGCTTTGCTGATGCAGAATGAAATAAAAGAGACCAACATAAAGCTTGGAGTTTCAGGCTGATATTTTTGTGTGCGATTTTGGGTCTTCATATTCATCCTTCGGTGGCTGTACAAGGTTTGAGCTCAGGCTATTACGCTGGGGCGCACGGTTCTGGGTTAGACCCGAATATTGAGTGTGACAAAAAATGGTAAGAACTAGAAACCAAAACAAAATACATTTGTAAGCGAACAAACAGTTAGAGCAACCGCGCAAACTCCTCGAAAAAGCCGGATTTACCCCGACCACCAGGATCAGGTGGGAAGTCACAGGTTTTGTGATTTTCAAGCTTTTGATTAACGTCTTGACATCTGCCTTTCGTGGTGCATTTCTCCGAGTTGAACACAGCCAAACAACATATTTGTGTTGTGGGTACAGAAGTGCAATCTCCACCATACAGTACATGTGTTCCTCAAGTGAAAACTTGATATATCATGGTTGAAAACTGGATACATCATTGGGTGTCACGGGGTAAAAGATATACCATAGGTTTTGGTTTTTGACTTGCTTTTCGATCCAACGCACGTGCCCAACAGAATCTGATAATTCCCTTTCGCGGATAGTAATTCTATATATCCCGCCGAACGTTCCTTTTACGAGCTATGCCAAAAACTTTTTTTTTTTTGAGATTCTACTCACCAATTTTATTTTGCCAATTTTCATCATCAGCTGAGACAAAAGATTTTGTTGCAATACTCACAAAACTTTGTTCGATATCTTCTTGAAGAACGTTTTATGTTGTAAATCATCTTGAACAAGTCAGTGTGATATTAAAATTTGGTTTTACGGCAGCCGAGACTACTTGTCCTGTAACGTGTCAACAGTCAGTGCAGACTGACACCCCAACAGACTACCTCAGTGTTAATAACGTGACAGAAATCCGCTAGTAGCATCTCGCAACAACTTCTGCTGTGCCTTTGTGATAATAAATTTGAAACCCATCAATGATCACTGGATGAAAAGCTACAGCAGTGTAAACAGGTTTGTCAAATTATAATCATTGAAATGTAACTGGTACTTCTTATAATGCCGCATGTAAGCTTTTGCTTGTGAGTTGTCGCGTGTTTCAAGATGTGGATTTTTTGTATGGGCAAAATTTTAAGTCTTAAAAATCATAATATCCTCGGGGTACTGTATTGCATCTGAGCATTTGACATAAAAATACTTCTCATATGTCAGGCGTCTGCCAAGCAATACTGAAGAGCTACTAAAACCCTGCGCTGCTTGTGTTGTTTCTACCGAACAGGTCTCCCTAGCAAAAAATTGTAAAAAGCGAAGCCGGATCTGCTCGGCACACGTACGTAGTGTTGACTCTCAGAACCAAAAAATTCAAAACCAGCCTCTTCATAACCCACATGAAGCGTAAATGTGAATTAGTTACAGCTCTGCAACCTTCAAGACTGAAAGGAGCATCTGTCATTTCCTGAAACAACAGAAAGNAGAGAAAAACATGATGGAAAAATATCCTTACTGATCTAGCAAACTTACTTTCATTCTCACTGCACCGTTTAAGAACCTAATTCATAATGGGCTTCTTAACAAACCGAGCAGCCAACGGTTACTCCTTTAATTACGTCAAACACAAACAGTATTTTTTATTTCATTTTGCTGGAACAGACTGGAACTTGGAAGTCTTGCATCCAAAGTGGCTTAGGAACCAGTTCCGCAGCAGCCTATGATTTAAATAAAACCGCACAGCACATTTCCAGGTTTGTTGATGATGGAAACAGTACTGGTCATAAACGTCCAAGATGGTTCATTTAAAATAAATCATTGGTTTTTGTGTTACTGTTTGTTTTCCTCTATTAATTTCTAGTTTTGCATCCTGGAAATTTACTCAGATTGAATGGCTTCTATACCGAGTTCTAGAATGAACTCCGAAATTCTGATTGTATGTTGCACAGGGACATAAAAGTTTGAAGTGCCTTTTCTGGAAGACTTACCAACTCGAAGGTTATTACACTGTTTGAGGCGTGTTACATACATGGCAACACTACAATTTTGGCTCAAAAAGAGTCTAGACCAGATGACAAAGCAGCATAATTCAACAGAGTAGACGTTTAGCGAACATAAATAGTTACTTTGCAACGAAACGAAGTCAGCACACTCCCATGACTCGGCTGCACCCTGGCACGTTAGTCCTACCCACGACTAATTTTAGAATATAAACGTAAGATTAAACTTTGCTTCATGTAAGAAGGCCAGCTTGTCTTTGCATGAAAACTGCTGGTCAGATTCAGAGGTGGGCAGTATAGTGAGCTACTAACATAGCGAGCTACTCTAGACAGCTAATTTTCCAGTAGCGATAGCGGTATAGCGCTGTTATTTTTTAAAAGAATGGGCGAGATAGCGAGCTTTTACTACTTCACCGCCATTCGCTACTTTGAAATAAGTGGTGGACAAAGGAGAAAAATGCGCAAGACTTCTTCCGTCCGACATTGGCAGTAACTGCTACTCTCGTTATTTTGCGCTGATTTTGGATGATTCGGTTGAGGTAAGCCACCAGTGATCCAATACTTAGCAGCAGATCCAACACCTTGTTTCATGTGCACCGACGACTTTGTTTTCAAGTGTTTTAGAATTGGACAGTCTTTGCAACTTGAGTTGACTGTCGTGTATTTGACTGTGTATTGTAACTGTTTAAAAACACTGCTTTGAAAACTTCGTTTTAAACCACAATCAACCAATAAAATAGCTCTTCTGGTTGAAAACTTAAGAATTCATCATTACGCAGTAATGTTTTGAAATCAACTGCAGCGGTTCTTATTCCAGATATCATGCTTTTAAAAAAATGGATTAAATAGTGATTTGGAAAAGCATATATAGGCAAAGTGACACACGCGAAAATTAAAACAATAAGTGATAAAGATTTAAATGTGTTGCTGTGTAGAAATATATAGTTTAAACAGCTCGTCTACAACAAGCAGACTAATTTTTTTCACATATGCTAATTTATAGCAAATTGATGCTAAATAAAAACACTGTTCAAAAAATCGGTCAGTTATTCCTAAAAATCTCTGAAAAAATAAACTTTTCAGTTTATTAAGAATCGACAACAATTACGTGCATTGCTTACCATCTTTGCGCAATGATACAGATTGGGACTGCGACCATCTAAAATTACTGAGTGGAGGAAAAATGGCTGTAATTTGTTTAAACCTACCAACACGATTATTTGCAACTTGAAATTGTTTTTGCACTCGTAGCTGATAGTGTGCTAGGTACACAAAACACAAGGTATTACTATGAACATTACTTCTCAGTTCAGTTTGTTCAAATTTTGTCAAATGAATCTCCATTTCTATCACTGCTTTCAATTGAATCAAAAATTTAAAAACAGTCGCAATAAATCTATTATTGGTACGCAGTCAATAATAACAAGACAATTACCAGTCAGGTACACTATTTGTAAAAGAAAAAGTGCCGACTCTGTAATGTTACAGCGAGCACGATCAGGCAAAGCTTTCTCGATGCACACATAAAATGAGCAAACGTCCAATGGTGCGTTTATTTTAACTTTAAACCGGCAATAAAATGAAGAGAACAAAACTTGTCAAGAAAAATATTCTGCAGCAGAATATTAAGCTTCCCTTTCTTGAACTACGATTGAAAACAAGTACTGTTTATCAGGCTTTTAAGATCTAGACAAAAGAGCGTGCTCGGTTGTTTCACGTTAAAAAAATAAATGTATGTCCCTTTGCGACAAATCTAGAGCATTCTCTAAGTCAGGGTTCCCAACCATTTTTGACCCAAAATCTACTTTTCAAGCAGCCGAGAACCCGTAGTCCAATGTTAACCTCACAGATCCCAGAACGCGGTAACCAGCCTCACAATAGTTTTTCTTGTCATCACACAACTTCTAGACGTGAAATCACAACCCCTCTCTCTTTCGCATACCAACGTACACACCAATCTGCATGATAAGCAAAAGCTGACTATAGCTAAAAACCAAACAGAAAAAAAGCGATATTTGTGTTGATGATCAACAAACACGACGCCGATGGTTTAGTGAATATGCTTGCCAATGCTGAATTCTATTACTTGACAATACTGTAGAAATTCTTTCGATGTTATTAGTGTTGCTAATGGCTATACGCTAAGCGGCACGGTGGCACCTAAACCAATTTTACAATACACACCTTTTAGGCTTCCCAAAAAACAGTTCATCCAGTTACTGCAGCACAAAAACAAACAATCAATTTGTACACGACAGGGCGGACATCCCAATTATCTAGGGGTCAAGCTGGTTCGTCAACTGACCTGCAAGCAACACGTTAAGGGTCTATGTCAGAAAATCCTTGCACGCAAGATCTTCTGAGCTGCCTTGCTGGCTCGTCATGGGGTGCCAATGCACCCACCATTCGTACAGCAGCCCTTGCAATCGTCTTTAGCGCGGCAGAATATGCTTACCCAGTTTGGTGTCGTAGCGCTCACAACAAAAAGCTAGATGTTGCACTAGATGACACGACGTGCGGTATTACTGGCTGTTTGCGTCCCACTCCAACCGGGATACTGCCAATCCTGGCAGGCATTGCACCACCAAACCTGCGCAGGGAACAGCTTACATACAGACTGGGATGCCAAGCCGCGTTCAACAACCAACGCCCCCTCTACGTTTCTATCCCCGACCTGTAGAGCCTCCACTCCCAGCGTCTGAAGTCGAGGCGCCCTTTCCACCACCACATTGCCACCCTAATAGCCTCAGAGTTTGAGAGGAAAAGAGCATGGAGGAACGTGCTCATGGAAGGACATTACAACTTCCTCCCAGTTTTGCGTGAGCCCAAATATCGGATTTTCCCCGGTCTCCAATCTTCCCCGTCACCTCTGGGTCACCTCAAACAATCTCAGAACTGGAGTCGGACATTTCCGCTCTGACATGTATCAGCGTGTGTTGGGAGAGACAGCCTCGTGTATATGCGCGGAGGAGAATCAAACAGCACACTACATTATTTATCACTGCGAGGCCGTCCAACTACCAAAGTTCCATACTGACTTGGCGTCTCCCGATCCAGCGAGTATTTGTTGGCTGGCTCTGCTTGTTGGGATCGCTTGAATGTTGCTGCTCATACGAAAGAAGCAATAATCTACAGTAGTGATTTCCAAGCTGGGGCACGCCCACGTTGAGCAATTGGATTTAAGAGGGCAATTTGAAAATTAATTTTTTGGCGGATTGTTAGTGACTGGTTAAACGTGTGAGCATGAAAATTGCTGCAATTTTGGTCACTACGTAAAGATGAGTTCATTTTTTAAGTAATGAAATTTCCACATGACAGGGCGGACATCACGACTTTGAGGATGGTTATGACGGGCATGAACAAAAAAGGTTGAGACATACTGATCTACAGCTTTACGTTTTATGCACTGCTTGTCAGTGTTTGTTGAGGCACAGCCAACAGTGAATGGGTGATCTTGAGTTTCGAAATCCAAATAAATTGTTTAAATGAGCGTGTGGCTTGAGTGCCTTAGTTATCTTCACATCGCTTAAGAATTGAGTCAAAGCAGCTTGTTTTGGTCGTTTCTGAAATTTTAACTATTCTGTGGGCTGCGCCACAGCTTTCTCACTTGATTGGTTAAATAAAATCTAAGTGGTTTGTAGTAATGTTTGCAGACTTTTTGCAAACATTTTTCCAGACATTACCAAACAGTACGTATAGACACTTAAGCCACTAACAGGGCCACAAGATTTTCTCAAAGGAATAAAATAAGTCTCATGATAGGAAGGTATTTACAGCTGGTGCAGGCCGCTTACTGCACCCCTTTGAAGCCAAACCATTCAACAGATGGGCAACACTTTCAGAACCTTGAATGCTAAAAAACGGCCAGTTGGGCAATTCTCTCTCTAAAATCCAAATAACCATTTTTAGCTGGATTGCATGCAATGCGACGAAAAGACAATTGGCGGCAGGCCGAGGTCTGGTTGATGTCTCTTCTTTAATCAAGTTTGTGGGCACAAAACAAACGGCAGCAGACGAACAAACAAAATTAACGGCAGCAAACGAGCAAACAAAAGAAACCAATGACGAAGGGGCAAGGCCAGGGCCGGCGCAAGCCATTCCATGCCTCAGGCGAGATCTATTTTCAACGCCCCTGGCAGCTTGATAACGTCATTTTGTTCAACCTGTTCAATAGACCGTGGCACGACCTTTTTGCAACATTCTCTTTGCACACCTTTTGCCGGTGTGTCCTAGGCACGGTCGATTCCAGCACCCTTTTCCTGACTTTGTACATAAGGTATAGATAGGACTTTTACAGTAGCTTATTTATTGCATTAATACCGAGTTCATGTGGACACGAAGTTCATAAAATATTATTCACACAAGTAACATCCAGCACAGACCTTAAAAGTTAACTGACTGACATTGTCCGTCATGAGAGGAAGTCTCTGACTCAGCAGACACGTAGCTACTGTAGATCCACCAACCGCCTATGCAATATGGTTGTGTGACTTCAGCCGCTTCAGCTGAAAAAAGCTCTTTTCCCTAGAGACTACTGACAAAGGGAGGATTAGCACAATTCGTGAGTCTGGTGATATATTTCGGAAAGGTTTTATCAGACTGTGTCTGCGACGAAAATGCAAAATTTCCTGAGGATCTCGTCGAAGAAATTATTCACAGAGTTCCCGTGTCCGCGTCAATATCTTAGCCATGTTTAATGTTTATTCCAAGGTTTTGCAGTGACAAAGAAAGAACTTGGTTTGGTTTGCTGGAGTGGACCTTTCTGAATGTCATAGAGAAAACCAAAGACAGAGCTATGCTCCTGCAGCTTTCTGGAAGCGTATCTCCAGTGCTGCCACAGGCTTCTAGGCAACAATCACTAGATTCACGAAATAAATTCACTAGATCTGAAAAAAATCACTAGATTTAAAAATTGCGTCGAAATTCAGTTTTGCTTGAAATGATGTATTTATTTACTTTATTGCCGAAAAACCTTTACATTATTTGCAAGTTCGTTAAAATAAATCTTGCTGAAGCCTGGAAAATCTTATACTAACAATAATCCTCAAGCTTTCTCAAGAGCTGAAAATGACACTACTAGCAAGTATTTAGAGCAATCAACCTAACAGGTAATTAATTATTTCAACTGCAGTGTTCTTGCTAAGAAATGAAAATAGTGTCATGGCCAATATTGCAGCAATGAACACTAAACAGCATGGAGGTGCAAACAATGAGAAACTCAAATTAGAAACACTTGTTCGTTATGTTGGTGTAAATCATCAAGCAATAATCATTCACACAATAATCAATTGTTTACAGATTAAAAAAGGCTGAAAATCATTACAAAAGGACTGAAAAGTTGAAAAGTGAGAAAAAAGACAACCGATTTTCTTCAAATACATACTTTGAAAAAAATCATTAGATTGCAGTGAAAAATCACTAGATCACTAGATGAGCCTAAAAATCACTAGATGTAGTGAAAAATCACTAGGCGTGGCACAAGTGCGTATCTCATTAGATGAGATAGGCATGTCGACTGTAGCGCATTAACAGTTGACCTTGAAGCTTTCGTCAGAATCCTCTGCGGCAGTGGTTCAACCTGAGGTCCGTGCACCGCTTAGGTGTCCATAAATGTGTTTCACAGACAGTGTTCTCTCTAAGAAAATTTTACACTGCGCAAATATTTGTTTTAGCGCGCATGCAATTGCGCAACCATGTAGACACGCAACCAGTAAAGCGTTTCAAGCGTTTACCTTTAAGGGCTAATTGGAATGTTGCAAGTGCGTGAATGAGATTTCACTGCGCAGCTCGTCTGGTGGCACTGCGCCGCATTTGCGCAGTTGCGCACCTAAGAGCGAACATTGTTTACAGGGTTCTTAAAAACCAAAATCCAATCAAGAAAATCCGTCAGCTTTCATTTGCTCATTTAGGCCATTAGTCAGCTTCAATTGCACCACAACTGTAGTCTGACATGTTCATATTGCAAGGTGACTGGCATTTTTTTATTTGATTTTGGTGACGTCAATTGGCGGCAAGCCGAAGCCTAAAATTTATTCTTCCCAGGGCGGTCGAGGTGCTCATGCTAAGGCCAAATCGAATTTGCCAATAATCGAAAAACGTTGACAAAGCGATGGGGTCCGCAGCGGTTTTGGGTGCAATGAAAGGGATCCGCAGCGACAAGAACTTTGCGAACCACTGCTCTATGGTGTCATCTTCTGCGTTGTAGTCAAAGTGAGTTTCCTTTTTTCTGTTTGTGGCTGAAATGAATGCCATTGAGAATAAAATTTCCAACCTCTTTACAGCACCCCGCCTGCCTCCCTACCATGCTGCAGCTTTTGCGATGATTCAATTGCAGAAGCGCCAGATAGTCGCAGGCTCATTTTAGTCTGGGGTTGTACAAATTGACGAAGTCCCACAAGCATAACAAACCTCGTACGTTTGCGAACAACCCAGCTGGAATCTGTTTGGTTAAATAAATCGAGGTGGTGCGTTCCATATTCGAAATTTGACTGGTTAAATAGGCTATTAACATCAATAATGCTGGCGTTTCGGTACCGTTTCCTAACCTTACACTGGATGGCTAAAATTTGATTTAGTGAAGTTATCGACATATCCCAATACTCCGGCAAAAGGGGCGCAGTCAGGAAAAATTAAGAAATGAAAAGAACGGAGATAGCCAACTTACAATTTTGCAGTGAACTTGATGAAGTATGGCTTGAAATGGATGCCTGCTGGCTCTGACGGAACGCCATTGATAGATTTGAAAGCACCCTAGGCAAGATCCACGACCGCACTCACCTCTCCTCAAAGATCCTTATTCTATATATCGTGAGGTTGTGCATTAGGAAAAATATGACGTTTGTTTTCCACAAGAAAAGTTTATTAGATGAATAAAATTTATACCAAATTGCGAAACACCTTATCTGTAGTATATATGAAATTTATAAGAATAATCCTTCTGCACCAAATCTGAAATGGCGTAGTACCTGTATCTTCTCATAAACTGCGTGAGCATTTGTTTTATTTACTTTCATCATGTTCACACACTTTTATTTTGTATATGTTCGTCACTTCCTGAACACAATTGTATTTTTTGGTCCTTTTTGGCGTCCCCTTTGGCTCAGCACCCTAGGCAGCCGCCCAGTTCGCCTAATGGATCCGCCGGCACTGGGCAAAGCAAATAATATGACAGGATGCACAAGAAAATGTACGAGTTAAGATTGTCAAACAAGGAATATAGGCCGCCCACTGTGCCTGAGAAATCGAGAGAGTGCTGTGCAGATGACTACAGTTGGTTTAAATCATAACTCCAGATGGCCAAATAGTAGAATATGGATTAAAGTTTTATTAGTGACAGTAGAGTACTGTGGACGATTGTAAATTTCTTCGTTGAGCAAACTATTTTTCAACGCTAGAAGTTGCGATGGTGCAAGGACAAATTGCACTGCGGTCGGTGTTCGAGCGTTTCCATGGACCCACAGCTACACTCACGAAAGGACTTCGTATTAATGTTTAAAGGGCTGCAACCAAGGCGAAACATACAGCGTAATGAAGTGAGGGATGGATTGCCCCGTGTAAGTGCCAATTATAGCGTTGCTTGCCATGGTAAAATAGGGTGATGCGGTTTTTAGATGCTGCAAAACTAGAAGATAGTTTGATGTATTGTGGTAGGGAGCTCCAGTGTATCGGAGCTTTGAAAAAAATGAATTATGTACTAGGAACGTTTGGAGAGGGGAAGCTGAAAATTATTGGCATGACGCAATGTGTAGGTTGAAATTTTTCCTAAGGTCAGCGGTAAAACGAGTGGAGGACAGGAGAGGTAAGACCAGTTTTTGTTTTATAAAAGAACATGAGCGTATGGAATTCTCTCCTATTAGATAGCGGAATGAAGTTGAGATCAGAAAGGACAGCGGCGTTACGTGATGTACGAAAACAACCGAGTATTAATGGGCAGCCTTTGTATGTATGTGCTCAAGGAGCAAGCTATCCGAAGTTGAACAGTTGGCGAAAATCAGATTTCCATAGTCAGCGATTGGGCGAACACAAGAAACATAAGCGTGTGTAGAAGACCTCATGTGGAAAAAGGTGTAATAGCTGATTTATGCAGTTATGTCTAAGTGTGGTCTTTTGTTTGATCGACAAAATATGATGCCATGATAAGGTTTGATGAAATACAAGACCTAATTATTTGTATGAACCGGTTTCACTGAGGTCAACATTGTCAAATGTAAGAAAAGGATGAGAGATATGAGGTTTGGAAATGATTAGAACTTTGTTTTTTGATGGGTTAATTTCCGTTCCATAGATTTGATCAGTTGGATACGATGTGCAAATCGCGAGTTAAAACCTGGAGATGAAGTGGTCAATTAGAAAAGAATAATAAAGCTTTGTCATCAGTGAATAATGAGATTGAGGATTCTATGGATTCGGCAATATCGTTGACATACACTAGAAACAATGAGGGACCAAAGACAGAGCCCTGTGGTACCTCGCAATTTGTATAGAAGGCCTTCGAATAACTGTTGTTGATTCTCATTATTTGGCTCCTACGACTCAGGTAGGAAGACAAGATATTAAGCAAAGATCCATCTATTCCTATAACTGTTGCAATATATAGATTAATCCAAAGTAAATTACAAATAACCATGAAGACGATCCTTGAAGACAAGCCCTA
>JGI24158J21664_10009006_pt1 | contig 13321 bp, 8 predicted proteins | sample Ectturendosymbi3_FD_21664 | JGI IMG/M metagenome (IMG submission 21664) | reverse complement strand
TAAGCACATTCTCGACTACCGGAAAAAACAAACGGAAACCTTGCTAATCAGCGAAAACATAACTTTTACAAACGATGACGTCATTAATTACGTCATAGGGGTCCTCCAGTAAAAATTGCCCCGGGCCCCCCTACCCTTTAATCCGGCTCTGTGTATTGGTCAACACATTTTACGTTTTGACCACCCAATTTCAATAATGGAGTGACTGTGCTTTTTGCACTCTTAACCTTAAACGTCATACAAACAGTTTTGTTGCAGTTGAAAACAATCCCATGCAATTCTGCATACGCCTGGCACACATCTAGCATTCTTTGCAACCAACGTACACTTGGACAAAACACACAAATATCATCAGCAAATATAAATTGATTTAATAAGACTTCACTAATACAGCATCCTGCTTTAATGTTGTTTAGTTCATTGGACAAATCATCTAAATAAACAGCAAACAAGTATGGACTCAGTACGCCCCCTTGTCTAGCCCCATTAGCATGGGCGTCCGCAGGGGGGGGGGGCAAAACGGGCATTTCCCCCTTGGAAATTGGGACTAAGAACCAAAATGTTATGCCAATGATCGGCGAATTGCGGGTCGCCGACATATTTTGCGTGGCTCTTCTAGATAAACGGCAATATCTCAAATCGATAGAGAGTTGTTGCCTCATATTTAACGTTTGTTTCATTTATCAATGTGTTTACACAAGTTCGTGAAGTTAGTCACCAGCAGTGTCTCTGTAAGATAATTTTAAATTTAGCAAATGTTTGTTTTCGTGCGCATGCGATTTCACAACCATGTAGACACACAACTAGTGAAGCATTTCAAAAGGGCTATGCGACGTATATACAGGGCCGGCCTTAACCCGATGCAACCGGTGCAGCTGCATTGGGCCCCGCGCCTCTGGGGCCCCGCGCCTTGGTGTTTGGGCAGATTATTCATTTTTGTCAGATACACCTTGCGCTTGAGAATTCAGCAGAAACGACACATAAATTTCATGGTTAACAATAAACACTCTCGCCAGAACTAGCAAATTTCCTCTCGAACGTTAGCAAACGTGCTGAGTTCTCGTGTTAGTGCTGTACTTTATATCTGCGCTCGACTACGATCGTAACACGGTTGACTGAACACGATGATGTCATAAAATCACTGCTCAGAGGGGCCCCGCGCCCCGGTCTTGCATTGGGCCCAGCATCTGCTAGGGCCGGCCCTGCGTATATACGATATCAAATTTGGAATGTTGCAAGTGCACAAGAATGAGATTTCAATGCGCAGATGCTCTGGTGGTTCTGCGCAGTTGCGCACCTTAAGAGGGCACAATGGTCACCAGGAAGTCTGCCCGGCTTGATAACAATGAGTGAACCGAAATCGTAAGTTAGGCTACTTCTGTTCCCACAAGAAAATTAAAATTTTTCAGTGACAGATATTGTCAAAAGCATTCTGCCATTTTCTCAATGTCAGAACGCGAACGTATATTTTTCGCGAAGATGCAATTGCAGACCACAAAGTGGAAGAATACTGAAATAAATTGTAAGACTACTGGAGGAGTTCCAAATCAGATTTGACCACTTCCAAGAGTTAAAACCATGCTTTACATTCCTTGTAAATCTATTCAATGTTAATGTGTCGGTGGTGGCTGTCCAGTTAGTTAACCGTTTGTTACAAACTTGTCCGCTGTAGAAACAAAACTGACCTAAAAGCAAGAAAATCTGGCCAAAAAAACTTTGGTCGATTTAGTCAATGCCACTATGTACTAAAATACCAGTGTATAACTCATCTATGTGTATAGCACCACATATTGCTGTGAATTTTTTGTTCTCTATAATGAAGTTCGTAAAATCAAACCATCATGCAACCGTGAAAAATAATACTTGGGAGAATTAAGTGTTTTAAGCTTTAACGAATTAAGTGTTTACAGCTTTACAGCTGTATAGCTTTAGCAACGTACTGTGCAGATTTTTGGGGACTAGAAAATCAAACAAAAACTTAATACTGATAATTACTCTGTATCATTTAATGTAAAACTTGCATTCTTTTCTGTATTTCCATTGACACTACAAGCTGGTGTTGCTTCTCGCTTGTGTTTTTGGTTTTCTGCAAATGACTCTTCCATTGAACACGTTTGCTCATCCATGGTTTATACTATGTGTAAAAAAGCATTGCTGCCAACAAAGCGCATTTTTGCAACCAATTCTACCTCTAAAGGTGCGCAAATGCGCAGTACCACCAAACCATTTGGGCAGCGAAATCTCATCTCGCGCACTTTCAACATTCCAAAACATCGGTAAAGCACGAAAACAAGGATAAGCTATTTGAATTAAATATGTGGTTTGTTCGTATTTTCATAAGATTTTACACTATTGTAAAAATTCACGAAGTTTATAATTCATTTAGAACTCTGCTAACTCAGTCTTAAAATATCTACACTCTCTGAGAGAAGCATTTTCTCAGTGTAAAGTTTTCTTACAAGGAAAACACTGTATGCAACTGTTGTCGTAACATTGGACATTTATTTTTTGTATACGTCCATTTCGTTGCATCACCAACAACCTGAGAAAGATAAGCAAAATGTCGACTTTGCACTCCCCTGGACAATTTTTGCGGACGCCCATTAGACACATGCAAAGGTTCAGAAAAATTCTTGCGCCATTTTATTTGCATCGTTTGTTCCTTGTACAAATGTTTCAGTATGCGCACAAAACACATTGGCACCTTTCTTTGAATTAGTTTCTCAAATAATTTCATGTGTAGTACGCGATCGAATGCTTCCGAGGCATATAAACACATAATGCACAGATGAATCATGGATTACGAAGTATGAAGCAGTTTGCTTCAACAAAATGTACAATGATCAGTACTATGACCAGCCTTAAAACCATACTGATTGTCTGTGGTACCAAGGAAAGGAGAGATGCTAGATAATATGAAGTGCTCAAGTAGCTTTGACACCACTGTGACTACTGCCACTGGTCTGTAATTTGATGTGTCAGACACATTCCCATTCATGTTTTTGCATATGGGAACTATTGTTTTGTTTAAACAGGAATTGGGCATATACCCGTGAACAATACAAATATGAAACAGTTCACTGAGAAAAAACGCAGAGATTCATCTGCATAGAGCAAGTGCTCTGCAGAAATACAATCAGACCCTGGAGCTTTGTTCAAGGACAGCTTTGGAAGAAGTGATGTTAAGGAGACAAAAGAACACATCGGCATTTCAAGACCCAGATAGTTCTCTTTGCAGTCTATGCTGTGTTCCACAGACCCTGCTGACCCATTGGCAGAGTTTTCAGAGTATAATATTCCCTTGAAATAGTCTTTCCATTTTAACAATCTCTGAACCACCATTTTCCCCTCCCACCAATGTTGATAGTGATGGGATCTGTTTTTGTTATTGACCTTTTGCCAAAATGACTTCTTGGTTTTATCAGCCTGTAGTGCAGCTGCTAGGCCATTGGCCTTATGTATTTTAACATCTTTGCGCCGTTGCCGCAATGAATATTTGAAATCTTTTTTGGTTTTAGCCATGTTTCTTTATATGCCACCAGTCTTGGGTCTATTGCAGTTTACCCATAGCCGGAAGGCTGCCATTGCAATTTGGTGTTTTGATTTGACCACTTTTTAAGTCAAGCTCACGAGAAACTGTTCTACTTGATGCAACTAGCATTTAAAATTTCAACAGGCAAGCTTTGTAAACGCAGCTGTGTTTGCTGTTGTAAAACAGGCAAACTTATGACCCGCACCAAAGCGCGTAACAAATTTGCTGACCATTGGCCAACCAATGCTCATATATTTCAAAAACAGTGTAATTGGCTAATTATTTACTACTAGAGACAACTCTGCTGCTTGAGTCTTTCAGAAATGACCAAACGTATTTCTGCTACAACGACCCAACTGCAATTCACCACTGAAAAATTAAGCCGACAAGATAGCGGATAAATTAAATAACGGCAATTTTTAAAGCTTTCAACACTACATTTGCTAATGCAGTACGATGAGGTATACTAGAAGACTTTCCTTAAAGAACTTTTGACACCGTGGCCTACAGCACTCAAAACATTTGTAGTCATGAGACAGAGGACAAATGTATAATTATCTGCATCAATTGATAGCAAATATGTGCCACCAACATATCCAACAGCTCACAGTCTATCGTGAAAGTTTTTTTCGTGTTTTCCAGCAAGCGAAATCATAAGCTTTCTGCAATTTAAGACTATCGTAACATCAGATTCTATAGTCAGTACGGAAATATCGTTGAGTGTCTCTTGCGCATTGTTAGAACGGTCCTGCTTTTTATTCGCTTGAGGACGAAAAATAATTTTTCCTTCTGTGTTTGCACGCAACCATGTCATTCTTTGCAATGTTATTATTTGCATTTTAAAACTATAATCGTCGACGTATTTATTTTCCCGAAAAATGAGCGATTGCAACAGAATTTAAGCAGAAGAAAATAAACAGGATGGCAAAAAGACTTCGCTGAGAACAAATGAAACTTTGAGTTTCATCATATAAATTTACCAGCTTTGATTAAACCTTGCAGCTTTGCAACAGTAGTGGGTACAATACAGCAGCCCAGATGTCCCTTTACGGCAGGATGATGTTGTAGAGAACGTGCTTTGCGAATGAAACTTTTGCGATATATTTATGCGTGAGCCATGTCACAAAACAGCACTTCTCTGTCAACAAACTTTGGTTGAAGCTGTAACATCATTCTCATTATTTTGAAGTTGTTTGAGCAAATAAATGCAAAAATCCAACATTCAAGATTACGATAAAGTACAACGCTGGTGAGTTGAATGAGCAAAAGTTAGACTATGCTTAATTGATCATTGACAAATCCAACAAAGTTTTTTTAATGTGAAACAGCATCAATTACTGACGTGATGCTTTGTGCTTCACCAGCAAAGGTAATGCTGTTGTAACCTCGTGATTCGATTACTCTGACGATTTCTCTTTTGCTAATAGCGCAGGCACACGCTCCCGCATACAATGCCTGTGCAATGCAAAAGAAGCAACAAAATCAGAAGCATGAAACGAGTTTGTCATTGGTGTCAAGCGTGCGATGATGTGCTGCTCTGCTTGGAAAGAAAATTACCTCCCAGGCAAAATTACAAAATTTAGCACAAGGTTGACGTAAACGTAACCGAACTTTGTTGTGTACATGGGTTTGTCTCCGAGTTTTTTTAAGCTCAGTACCGGTGAACATGTACCTTACTCAAAGCGTTTTTTATTGTTTTTGCAAATGCAAAACATGCTTGCCACTTTCCATATAAATTACTCCATCGTGCATTTTCTTCATCAATTTACTCCAGCATGATTACTCCATCATGAAATCAGACTGACGAAGGCAAAGTAGCAAAGCTACTGTAAACAAAGTTATCGCCAACATCAGGCAAAATCGTTGCTAAAGGTAATATAATCAAACCGCTTTTTAAATAGACCCCTACGTTCATGTGTCAATGTTTGTTGTTAGATTGAGGTTGAATATGCGCAAAATCGCCTCAAAAAACGTTTCCGAATGATATTTCTCAACTGTGATTAACACAAAAATGAAAAATTTCACATAACCATGGTCAACTTCAAGCTCAACACTGTCTGCTTAGTCATACGCGACATGCCCTTTTTAGCAAGCTTTTCAAAATGTCTTCCACGTTTTCCAAAAATTTTCTGGTTAACATAATTCCAGCAACAATTTTTTCCCAATTGATTTTTCTTAAAACACCGGGACCATGCAGTGGCTTGAAAAGCTTTAAACTTAGTTCTTGAAAGCGGGGGCGTAACGAGGTTAGATGGCGCCCAAGGCAAGAAACAAGTTAGGCGCCCCCGTGTTCGAACTTGAGGTCTTTCGGAAGCAAATGTACTGTATTGAAGAAAGTACTTGTGACATTGTTGGGACTTTTCGGTGCTCACCGCAGTCATTCGTCTCCCTCCGCAGTGATTCGGAACCCCCATAATGATTCGGCGCCCGGGGACTTGTGTCCGCTTTGCCCCTCCTCGTTACGCCCCTGCTTGAAAACGAAGCTGTCAGTTGATACATAGTCAGCGACCATGTGCCTCGGTCCAAAACAGTGTTGACAATAGCTGCAAAGTATTTCTATAACATGTTGGACATTGGCAACCTGACTCACTTTGATATGGTTACGTGTTACACTATTTTATTATCGGAAATGCTGATAAAACTAATCTTTCATTATCAAAAGTTTCTAATGCAAGTTTCACGGGCATCTACAGACTTGTTTGTGTAATTGTAATTTCAATCAGTTACCATAGTTGCTTCACATCTAACTTTTTCCTAAATTTACCTACGCGCTTTTAGTCAAATAATTTTGAAAAAACATGTGCTGAAATGGCATTGTACATTGATAACAGTTGAAAGTCGACAATGCATCAATCTTTGTATATCAAACACAGAGAAACGTCAGCAATAATTGCAGACGCCTTATGGTAAGATGAGAAAATGAATTAAATTATGGAGAACACAGTGTAAAAGCGACATCGAAGTAAATAGCAACGCTCTGCGAAAAGTCTAGATTTTTAATCGTCTCTGTCAGACCCAGACCCCAACAAACAGTCCGCTCAAAATTCTCCCGGAAATGAAAGCAATCCAGAGTCGCTAACCTTTGGGCGGAAGTAGCGTGAGAGCTGCACGACACAAGTTTGCAACGAAGCCGAGTCAGATCAAAATAATTTTCACTCACGCAGTACCTTTTAATTGATCAGGAAATAGCAACGCTGGTCAAGACAACGTAATGAATTGCTCAAAGGAACATCGGTCTTGACCGCTTTCGGAAATCAAGTACAAAACAAGTTGTGCTTCTGAGCTTCACTTGCCCTTCGGCAGCGTAGTTTAAAATAAAGCCGATTTTGACATCCGATCGCCCAGATGTTAAGAGGTGCCGATTTGAACGACAGTATTGAGCGGCAGCTAAAAGGCTATACTACAAAGCACCCGCGAGTATCACTTTTTGAAAATGTCAATTGCCTAAGTACGCAGCGTGCTTCCTATTCTTCTGGACAATTCAGCGACATGCTGTACGTAGATACGTCACAACAGAGTTGACGCATAATGTGACGTGTTATTGCATCAAAACAACATTGCACAGAAAAAAGCTGGTGAACTTTTGCATAGAAATTTAACTATTCACTGTACTGTGTTGCAATTGATTTGCACAAGCTGCTGTGACGCAGCTGAAACCTAAAGATTATCGAGAATCAACCGGACCAGAAACGGGTGCCAAAAGCAATATCTTAATTATAAATACCCTTACGGCAGTCTTAATGCTCTGTGAGTAGCTTTTTCTGGTTCTTCACAGGTGTGATTGGTCAGCTGCGGTGATTGCCACCGCAGTTAGGAAAACTTCCAGCTGAAAATATGTGCAAAGCGCATGTTTCGTAAACAAAGCGACTGAGGTCAGAAAAAGTTTGCCGCGAAACTTTGCAAAAATAAATACAAAACATTACTAATCAAAAAGCATTCACAGCAAATGAAGGGTTAAATACAGAGCAGTAAAACAATTAAGAAAAGATAAACTAGTGCCATTAATAAAAGGTTGTTGTTTTCCTCAAACGTTCTTCCAAATTGAGCAAAAAAGGGTAAGAATTATGCTATAAACTCTTTTGAAGTACAAAAATAAAAGCAGGCACTTGGACATTTGCCTTTGCTTGATTTCTCTCTTAAAATACAAATTCAGGTTAAGTGTCTCTTAAGAAATGGAAAGTTATCACAGAATATAACAAATTTTGCGCTTTCCTTGGAAAGTTCTTAACCAGTTTTTATGGACAACAGTGGCGTAGGAGCTGCGGGTGCAGGGGGGTGCGAGCGCACATCTAAAAGTTTTAATTTGTCAAAAATTCGGGCAAAATCCTGAAAATTCGGGCACATAAATGTCGACACCTTTGTTTCCTACTGAGTGATCTCATCAATGAGTATGACTGAATAAAAGTCTGACTTCTTTCTCTCCAAAAAAGAAAGTCTTCATATTTCAGAGTTTGTGAGAGTTGATAATGAGCAAGTTATGGAAAATTCGGGCAAAACACCTTTCGCACCCCCAAAATTTGCCTGCTCCAGCACCTGTAATAGGCAGAAACAGGCTAGATGCATTAAATGACGCCAGTGCGTCAGCAGCAGTTAAAGTAAGTAGGCTACTTTTCTTTGAGAAATTAGTTAAATCATCTGCTGGCAGCAGCGCTATTGATGTAGTCTGATCGGACAGCATTTGTCACTTGCTTTTCCTTTGTCATTGAGATATTCTGATTTTTGGGTGGCTGCGTAAGTATTCTTGGATTAGCTGCTGTACCCTCACTCATACTCACAAACTTTCAGACACTTTATTTTTTAGATCTGCCTGGCAAAATTTGAAAATTTTGTACAAATATCTTCATGTTTCAACTTTCGTAACCATTTCCTTTTCCTAAATCATATCATTTCCTAATCATTTCAACAAGTCTTTCAACACTTTCCAAAATTTTGCAAACTATTTTGTAGGCCAAATTTGTGTATGGCTCAAAGACAGTTCTGTTGGGTGTTTTGTGAAACGGCCATTTTGTAAACTCCCTTGATCCAATAAAATTCCCAGACAACAGTTTGAGTTGCGCCTGAAGCGTAGATCACCGTTATCGTTCTACTTTCTTTCAAAGATCAACTTTTCAGTGGCTTATTGTCTATAGCACTCCAAAGAGAATTGTGATTTTGAAAAGTCATTGGTCAAAAAAGACCATCAAATGAATATGGTTGTTCAAGCATTTTGCAAGGGTTTTTGGCTCATTGAGAAAACAAGTACATTTACGCTAAATTGCAATATGAAATGGATGCTTCCGTTCCCATTAAACGGCAAGCTTATCGTCAACTTTGGAAATCTGTCTTTTCATATGTACGAAAATGATGTGTAATATGTAATAAAAGAAATTCTTAAGCACAGCACGAGTGTATCTTCGGTATCACAGCCTACAAGAATTTTTTGTTAGAAATCAAATGAAAGGCATGCATCAACCAGCCAATGCACAGGTTGCGACTGCAACAATATGGTGCAGTTAACAGAAGTCGAATTAGTAGTAGAGAACGCAACATACATATATTGCTACAAAAAAACAAAACCTTTCGCACCAATCAGCCGTTAATTTACTGAGACCTGCTTAAAGCCACCTTGGTTGAGCTCAACGTGTTCTACGATGTCTCATTTTGGGCATAAGTTTAGCGTACAAGTGCGTTCTGTCTCAAAATATCTTTGACGCATAGTGGGCTACAGTGAAAAAAGCAATTCACTAGCATGCATCTGGATAGCTTTCTAAAAAACAGGAAGCTGTGAGGGTTTTTCAGCAGCTGTGCTTCTGCCAAACAGCTTTCGACCAACAGGTCGCGCGGTAGGGAGTCAAGACTAGTGCTCCCTAACATCACCAACGACCTGCCGCCCTCAGCGTGTTAGGTCGACTTTTGGAACGTACTGCTTCGCGATCATGAAGCAATACAAACAACCAGATACCTCAGCGCTCAGCTAGACATCACGCTAGACGTCAAGAGGTGAAAATTTTCTTAAGGCACTTCGCCCTTCCAGACGTAGTTTCAAACTATTACAATGAAAAGATTACCATTCACAAGCTCATACAAAGGGCATCACTATACTAGGACAATTTTAGCCCGTTCCTTTTACGGGCACTGCATAATGTTTCGTATTGCCGATGCTAATAAAAGCAGAAGTGGCTCAAATGGGCAATCATTCATCTTCACATTGCACTAATGTTTTAGTAATCGAACGTCTCCCCTTGCAATGAGGAAAAAAGATGCAAGTCGGAGTACCAATGATCACAGCTTTCAATGTCAATCTTTCTTCAATTGACGTTTGTCCACTTGTTACTAGACTCTGAAAAGAGTGTATTTGAAGTTCAAAATTACAGATTAATCGTTATAAAAAGGTTAACTTGAACACAACACTTCCCAATCTCCTTTTCAGAAAATCTGTTTAAACCAGGGTTTCTCAACCGGAGCCGTCGCCCCCCTCACCCCCACTGGGGGCCACGAGCAGAGGCCTTTACTAAATAGCTCTGCCGTGATGTGATATTGCCAAACCCTATTGATAAGCAAGGGCCACAAGTGTGGCCCATGAAAGCTTGAAAACCATGAAAGGTTGATAACCACTGGTTTAAACCAAGTGCAAGCTTGTAAAAATGACACCGATTTCGATTGTTTCACAAACTAGTTGCATACTGTGAAATACTGTGGAAGATGTCGAGCCCTTTGAAACACATTAATGATGAAGCCCAGTAAAAATTTCCCAGTGTCAAACGACACTACGACAGTGATAAAAGTTTTAAGTTGCAAGAAATTATTTTACCTCTGCCTGATGCACTCGTGGCAGAGCATTTATGGAGAGTTCCGAAAGTTACAAATGTATCAATAGCGGAGATGTCATTCAGTAAAAACGCTACATAAAAACCATAAAAGAAGACTACTAACTTTTTGTTAAAAACTTGAACATGTTTTCATTTTTGCCAGCAGAATCCCAAGAAGTAGGCCTATTGGTTGGTTTGCCGCTTCGTGTACGTTCTTCGGTAAGTAAAGAAAACCACTAGTAACATGATCGCGCAAATCGTTTTCATAAAAGTTTTTTAAACTTGGAGAAGTATTTATGCAATAAATCTAAATTTCATAATTCATGAAATTCAGTGCGTAAACTAGTATTGTGTTCAATACCACAACTTCCGGGACTGAGGCTTGGTTCAAAGTACCAGACCGAGACCAAGACGTCGTCAAAAAAGTTGATACCGAGACCTCAGTGTTCAAGACAAGACTTAACACCAGAAAATTTGTCAGCTTCGCCAATTTTTTCAAAGAAAACGTCAGCACTTCCGAGCCGCAATATCGTCAAGTTTCTGGTATTTTTACCACCTTTTNTATTTTTTTTCCTTTCCCAAAGATACTACATACAATGAACAGATTGAGGTACAGAAGCTTTACCAAAATAAAGTCTCGAGACAAAAGACTAGACCAGTGGTCCTTAACCTGGGGTAAATTTACCCCTTGGGGTAAATTTCATGTTCCAAGGAGTAAATTTACTGAACCATAAGTTGCAGCCAATGTACATTTTTATAAATCATTCTAAACTGTAAGAGTTTGTTAATTTCGTATTTTCAATAAATGAGCACCATTGAGTGCATTGGGGGTAAATCTGTTAATCGCGTTTGATAAAAGGGTAAAATGTGTAAAAAAGGTTAAGAAACACTGGGCTAGACCAAGTCTCGTAATTCCATCACTGGCGTAAATTACGTAAATATTATAGGAATGAGATTACAGATAACCTATCGTTTTCGTTTCGCTGCAGGGCATAAAAAGCAAATAGTTTTATACTTTTTACGTTCAGCATTCACCAAGTGGCAACCTGTCACGGGTGGTGTCCGTTCAAAACAGACCCGTTCCTAACATACCATGTTCATAACAGACCTGTTCCTAACAGACCACGTTCATAACAGACCCGTTATGAACACAGTCCCGTCGCCATGGGGGGCTTTTGGTGGCTTAGCTCCCACAAACAAGGCTCCAATCCCCCCCAAACTGAATCATGTAGCATTGTAAATCAGTGGAGTTTTCATCAAATTTCAGAATGTCAAGCCCCCTTGAACAAACGTAAAACCCCCCTATTGAAAATTTTCTGGTGACGGTTCTGTATGAATATTGTCTCTTATGAACGAGTCTGTTATGAACTTGGTCTGTTTCGGGTGGTCTGTCAATGAGTGGTCTGTTATGAACAGGTCTGGTTTGAAAGGGAACGTTCGTGGTATTTAGGCTGCATCAATTTTAAGTTATGTATTTTGCAATAGTTTTGTGCGTAAACGAACAAAGTTAAAAAAAAGAATTTCTGAAATTCAAATTTGTTTTGCAGGTTTATCATAATGTCTGCATGATTATATTTTCTCGTCGCATCTTTAGATTCATGCATACATCGCTCGTTTGTGCTTGAGTTTATTAGTGGAAAAAGTGTGCACACTTTTTTTCCACAATAATCGGGTTGCTGGACTTAAATCAGTAAAGTCAGTATTTAAAACCCAGACTGACATGGTTGTGCGGCCAGGCCTGTATCCGACATATTCATCGTAACCTAGTTAATTGACTTCGTGAACGTAAGAAAGCCTAGGTTCGGAGGGAGATGAGCGGTGCACAAAGTAACCTGAACAAGTTGTTAACCTCGATGAACCGGAAATTATGCTCAATTTCATGTCTTTCACCGGTGACTGAAAACACTTCGATACCAAGACCGTGAACAAAGAGATGGCGAGATGGCGATTACGGAAATGGCGTGATTCAACAACACTGTCTGCGAAAGTCAGTCACCAGTCTCACTGTCTCTGATGGCAGGTCGCCACATGAAGTCTGACGTGGTAATCAGTGACGCATGCGAATTGCAAACCAGTTGAATTTATGTACTTAATTCACCTCTTGCCGGGCACGTCTCACCACTCGCATGTTTTGCGGTCAACGTCTCACGTTTCATTCATTTAATTTTCGGTTGATTTACTGATTTTTCCCGTTGAGAACAGCAACAGTCGGATTCGATTCCCTGCGGCTATTACCGAAGACTTGAAAAAATGTATTTGCGGGTTGTGCAGCCTTGTGCTTGGCGTTGATGGATGGGTGTAAGAAGACGATTCGCGCGCAGTGCTGCCACTGACTCGCCACCCGTGCAGCATTCATTGCGAAAGTAGCCGCGTGACCCGCTGTGAAAACTGAAACTTCTGATGTTTTTATAATTTCATCAACATGAAATCAATTTGTGAGCTTTGATGTTATTTTTTTCCACTTGCTGCATTCGTGTTATTTCGTGATTTGAGTCACAAAAATTCATGAATATGTCATACCGTGCCATGACCCACGGCACACACAAGCAGAGATGGGGGCCCGCATACCACTCGTTACATTCCTAAAGCAGCACAAAAACGATTATAGTGAAACTAAACTGAGAAAATGGAAATAATTATAGTGGTATAAAGTAGGTTCTTCAGTTAGAAGTGGTATAGTATTTTTCCCGCGTAGATTTTAACACAATGTATTAAAGTTGTCGTGGATTGCGGGTTGTGGTCAAAACTGCTAGCTGCGTTAAAATAACAAGAATAATTGATTTTTTGTAGTGGCAGTCTACTAATGGTTATTATAAAAAAACTGCTTATTAGAGTCTTGTCAATTTTTTTGGCAAATATCTAAACATGAAGGTAATTTTTCTTTTGCAAGCAAAAAGATCATCACTGCAGTTCAATTTGCAATGCACTGATGATGATAACAGGAGTTATCGAAACGTTTGCAATATGTCGTTTGTATCGTTTTCATTGGCCGTGATTTTCA
>JGI24158J21664_10009005_pt1 | contig 13321 bp, 12 predicted proteins | sample Ectturendosymbi3_FD_21664 | JGI IMG/M metagenome (IMG submission 21664) | reverse complement strand
ATCTAACTTCAGGTTCATTCGTGAAAGACCATTTGCTATTCCTTCTTTTCACCAAAAGTGCCGCCCCCCCGAAAAGTGCCGCCCCGGGGCATTGCCTTCACCCCTAGTCGGGGCCCTGCCGCGAATGTCATGTTTATAGAAGCTAAGGCTTGTTGTGTCCTTGTCTTCTTGCACATCCAACCGCGGCACTTTGTATCAAGCTCAGCATGGCAAGCAAGACATTGTAAAAAAAAGCGTGCAAGTTGTGCCTTCTGACAAGCGTTTGACGAAATATAATCGGAGCATCAACAAATACTGCCACAGTGCCANCGCCTCCTTGCCTGCCCATCACTTCACTCGACTCTTTCATTTGAAGTTACAGCCGACGGCATCATCAGTTAACCACTCTCACTATCGCCNGCCAGTGGCATAACCGCACACTGCTCCTGCGCGACACCACGTGGCCGCCTGCAACCACGATCACGGAATCGACCATTTCCAGCCGGTGTCACTCCTTGGCTAGTTTCGTCTGAACGAGCTCTTTGAAGGAGGAGAGGATGCGTGCTTCGCGCTTGTCGCGCTCCAGCTTGTTGAAGGAGGCGAGCGCGCGCTTCTCGTCGGCGCTGTAGATCTGGTTTTCCTTCCTCAGACGCACCGCCTCCATGCGTCGATGCCGGCTGCCGCTCATCACGAAGCCGACGTCCTCGAACTGCGAGATCTCGCCGCTGGTCAGGCCGATCTCACCTGCATCGCGAATGAAGCATGCGGGGTTTTGGCGGAGGTGGACTTGCCCGTGGGCGTCGGAAGGGGGTGCAGGGGGTCCACGGTCGCCCTGGATTTTGAAATTTGATATTTTCCTATTTATTTTGCAGTAGAAAAATGTTTTTCTCTTAGTTTTGATTTGGTTGGTAAAATGAAATTTTATCACTGTTGGCCCCCCTGGAAGATGTTGCTTGGTCACCACCTGGAAAAATCCACTATTGGCCCCCTTTGGAATAAATCCTTCCGACGCCCATGGACTTGCCCATGTCATCATTGACGAGACCATGGCAGGCCGAGATAATACGAGATAATAATACCAAGTGCGTTTTTCGAAAATGTTCGCATTCTCTCTCTTTTCTTGAGAAGATTCACAACAGNAAGATATTGTACAACTCCTTACTCATCGGCAACATATCGTTGTGACCGAATCGGCAACATATCNTTGTGACTGAATAGAGAGAAGTTGTACCGGTATGACGCCTCGCAGTGGAGCAATTTGATATTGAGTTTTGATGGTGAAAAAATGAAAGTAAAGAAATAACTTTTGTCATATACATTTTTTTAAAACAAATTCTGTTTTTTTTTTTATTCAAAAATTTTGTCATTAAAAACATTTTTTCAAAAATTACCATTTGTTTGACCAAAATTGTTTTTTACCATTTTTTTCATTAACTGTCTATCAATAGGAACCCTTTCCCAGCAAAGAATCAGACACTAAGACCTCACAGACTATATACTATATATTTCACCCACTAGATGGGCATCATCAGCTCTGCGAAGTGGTTATAGCAATTTTTTCGAAGAAAATATCTTAGAGGGATTTTTTTAAATAATAAAAGAAGTTGCATGGCGCAAACGGGCCACGCTACACGTACGAAAACATTTGCAGGATTCGACGGCTACAACCACGAGGCATATACTACGGTTGATAACAGAATTTCGCGAGCATTTTCCTACAAGCAAGAAAGAAACCACTGCCTACCTCTGCGAGGGATTCGTTTTCCTTCTGTGACGTAAGCAGCCATGGCGGCACCTTCGCCCGGCAGCAGAGCGTGACCGTAGCTGGAAAAACGCGGTTAATGTTTAATGCAGAAAATTATTCACACTAATGCTGTTGCGACGAATGGATACACTGCAGCAAGGTCAAGGAGCACTGCTGTCAGGGGGATTTCTAGCTGTTTTTTTTTCGCTGAGGTAACTCGGTCATTTGTACTATGTTTGTATTGAAACTTGCCGAAACAATATTCGTAAGTCTGTATTTTCGGTCATTGTGACCGAATTCACTTAATTTTCTTCGATCTTTTAAAAAAATCGGCCTGTGATCGGAAAAAAAAAAAAACTAAATTGTTAGCATGGCGTCGAAAAAAAAACTAATTGTTAGCATGGCGTCGAAAAACTAAATTGTTAGCAAAGCCGAGTGGCGTCGTTTCCCCGATCCAGTAGATCTCTTTGGGTAGAAATGGTGCAAGAAACTATTGGAAAAGGTTTGAGCAACATTCGAATGAAGCCGCAGCGGATGTCGCACCCCACCTCCAGGCGACTGTGTTTCGAACTTTCAGGTCACATCAGCAGAGCACAGAGCATCGCCACAGCCACAGCAAACAACTTCAACGTGAATCGCTCAATTGCTCTCTGCGCGTTTAAGGTCACTCATTTCACGCAAAACGCCACAGCTTAATTTTAACCGCATTACATGCAAGCAGGGCTGTGGATCCAGAGCCCGGAGCCAAAACAATTTTGGATGGCTGGAGCCGGAGCCTGAAATTGGGGTTCCGGTTCCAGAGACATAGTTTGTGGGGCAAGCAAGTTGTTTAAATAATACAATGGTTTTTAGTTTTGATTGGACCAAATCGTTCTGGAGCCGAAAATTTCAGAGGTTGGAGCCGGAGGCAAAAATTTAGATGCCTGGACCAGGAGCCCGAAATTTGAGTTCCGGCTCAACAGCCCCCTGCATGCAAGTGACAATTTAGGTGTAACGACGTGCCGCCTTGGGGTCGGTCATTGCGGAATCTTAAAAATAGCATATTTATGACCGGCAGTTTAATTATTCATGCACCCGTATTTTTCGGGCCATCAGGAGCAGTATCAATGATTGAATGCTAACTTTTCTATTGTCATACATATTTATTTAATTCTTTAACAATAAATGTTAACATTGTTCAGCTGTAACACATAGCCTGGCCAAGGTATAGCGACTGTGGTTTGGCGGATTACGTACGAGGGAGTTTAATCTGTCACGCACGACTGATCCGCTAGACACGAATATAATAAAATAAAAGCTGTGCGCGTGTTTGATTCGGTGTGCGCCAATGTAGTCCAGAAGCCTCGCGCAGTAATACTATCTGTGCCTCAAGATTAAGGTATGTGCTAGCTAGTCACGGAAACACACGCGCGGCTATTGCAATTGTTGTTGGCTTGTTACGTAACAGGATGGCCGGTTTACAAATAAATCGTTGTGATTTTGAACGCACGCGGAAGCCTCCGTGAAGACACAAGACAAAACTGTCATGTGGCTAACGGAAGTTTTCGAAATCAAACATGTGCAATTAAATAAACTAGCAATTAAATATATAGCACCGGGTTTACCACATAAAATTAATTCTAAGTGAGAAAGCACAACCACATTCATACATTAGGCGCACCGCATTATAAGGCGCAATTTCGATTTTTGAGAAAATTACAGGATTTTAAGTGCGCCTTATGGTCCGAAAATCATGGCAATCCCATGCAACTGTAAACTAAAATCTCAATTCCTTGAGCCAGACGAAGTGTGAAACCAGCAAGAAATCAGTGGCTCTGTATCTGGGCGGGTGTTCATTCTACTGTCAGGAGTTAACAAATGTTTGGACATATATTTTGTAAACTTTCATCAAACCGAGTTTGAAATTTTAGGATTACAAGTTTTCGAAGCGAAACCTTCCACAACAGCCAAAGCAACCCACAAAATCATCCTTGCAGGATGGCAGGCCCGTAGCCAGGCGGGAGGGGCATTTGGGAGCGGTGGCCCCAAATTGTTTTTGTTCCTCACAAATTTTGTGTCCAAAAAAAATTTTTGTAAAGATGAAACAAAAACAAAAATCTTGCTCCTAAAAATGTATTTTCTCCCCAAACCTTAAAGCCTGGCTACGGGCCTGCACATGGTCGCTGCTTCCGTGACAAACCTCTTATAAGCAATTTAAGTTCAAGTTTAATTTCCTGCAAAGGTCAACGAGAGTCAAGTTTCTTGCGCAAAAAAAGTCCGAAACATCGGGAAAAGAACATGGCGACTGAATTTTTGGGCTGAAAATTTGCTTTAATTAGCAGTTTAAACATGGCAATCAAAACTACTGCGCAAAAGCTGTCGCGTGAAATGCACTCACTTCAGGGGTTTGTTCGCTGTCGGGTCCATATTGCTAGGCATTGGTCCAATCATATCCTCGGTTTCCAGGGTTACCATTTCGGTGGGAGACAGGAAGTCCTGGTCGTCGCAGTCCCGCTCGTCGCCTGGCAACGAAATGTGCTTCGTGTGATTGTCGTGGGTCAGTTTTTGCCGAAGTGTCGAGCACAAGCAAGTTTCGAATCAGCCGAAAATCTACTGCCCTGCATACGAGAGCAAGGGACCCGATCTTCGTGGTGCAACTAAAACAACTGTCTACCATTATTTGATACACCCCAAGTTTGCGATACTGCGAGAAGTTGATTTGCGCAATACAGCAACAGCCAACATCTGCGCACACCCCGGAAGCTATTTGACGTTCTCTGTCAACCAGGGTTGCGGAGTCGGAGATAAAATATCCGATTCCGACTCCAACTCCAACTTTTCCAAAATTTTCTATTCCGACTTTCCAAAATTTCCGACTCCTTAAAGGGAATGAAATTTGGCTCTTAAAATCAATAGAAATCGTGGTGCACAGCAAGAAATCTGTTTCAACAAAAAGAAACTGTACCATTTCAACAGGAATTCCCAATTTATGAGTGTGATTTAAAAAATGATCTAATTGGACATCCGGGGTCGGAAAAAAAATCCGACTTCGACTCTTAGTGTTGTTAGAAATCCGACTCCAACTCCACCCAAAAACCTCCAACTCCTTGCGACTCCGACTCTGCAACCCTACTGCCAACACAGACCGACCGTCAAATCCTTACGAGGAATATACTATTGGGCAAATGTAATTCAAGCAATATAGCGCTAAAATAACGCAGATTAACTATCACCTTTTGAAGTCGCTGTTTCAGGAACAGCCACCTTCTTTTCCTCCCAGACTTCTTCAGCTTCGTCTTCAGACGCTAAGGAAGATTTTCGCTTCTTCGACTTCTTTTTCTTGTGCTTTCGCGATCTACTTGAAGGATGATACATTATCAGCAAACAACAGAGCACGTAAAATTTAGTTACTTTTTCAACGCCACTGTCCAAAACAATATGCGAACCTCCAACTATATACTGCAGAAAACTAGGTTGATAGCGGGGTTTCTTAGCTTTTCTTTGGTTTACCCCAAGGCAAATTTAAAAACAAATATTTATCCCTTAATAAAGTTATTTACTTGGTTCACTTCTACAAACGCATTAATGATTCAATGAACAAAAATGTTTTGTAAAAGGACTTAATGCAGAGGTCAATCCAGAGATTCAATTCAACGGAGTAGTACCAAGCTCCATTTTGGCAGATGTCTCAATTGAGCCTTGATCACTAACAATGCAGTACACCAGGCCTGCCCAACCTTTTTAGTGTTGCGGGCCACTTTCACATTCATGAGGAAATTTATTGCAGGCCACAAACGTTTTTGTGACGTAACAAATCCCTTGATTTTGATAAGGTTTATGACTTTATGTGATAACACGAGGTGATAACGAGTTCTATAGTTGCACGCAGTGTTGCCAGCTTGTATGGTTGTAAACTTAATCTATAAAATAAACATAATTTCGAAGCGTTTGTTATTTTAAGTTTTTGGGTGGTAGGCCCATAACAGAAACAACAGGTGTAATTTTGGTGTGCTTTGCTGGCAAATATCCATGGCCTATAAAAACACACAAAAAATTAAAAAAGTCTGCTTACGAACTTATTACATCGCGGGCCACTTAAAACCTCGCGGGCCGCATGCGGCCCGCGGGTTGGGCAGCCTTGCAGTACACACTTGCAGCTGAAGTAAAACCGGCAGCGCACTTGTTTAGAGAGGAGTGGAAAAGGCAAAAAGTTAACAGTGAACGGAAATTTAAATCGTCTTCCATTTCAGATTTTATGATTGAAAAAAACATACTCTTGCTACGAATCGCGATTCAGTGAAATTATAGCTCTGCTTGGTGAATTGTACCCAAACCCCTGACCTAGACAAGGGTTTGGATCAAAAAAGATCCACGACATTTCAGAATGCACGTAGATATTGACAGCTACAGTGAGAAATCCTGGCGGACCTTTCCGTAGTTGTTGCCATGAATTGAACGTAATTGAACCCAATTCTATTATAACAATAACTGCACTTCAGAAAAAAATAACTGGGGAAGTTTCCAGGTGCCGTCAGCTGCATCCGTGCCAAGACACAGGTTCACAACATGAAACACTAAGCAGAACCTCACTTGACGTGTTTCTTCTTTTTCTGCTTTTCCTTTTTCCGCTTTTTTCGTTTCTCTTCTTCCGAACTCTCATCTGATGTGCCGGTTGACTTTATGAAAAAAAATTAGGTTTAACGAAACAAGAACAACTTACCGGAAGAACAAAGAGACAGTTTAGGCTGAAAGGATTGACTAACAGGAAAAGAAAATTGTGATTTGCCGAGTCGGTAAGCACGGGAAAATTGCTATTCTTACTCACGAAGATTGCAACGCTGTATAGCGTTGTCGTTGTATCACGATCAAAGAACTGCAGCAGTTTGAAAAAATGGATGTGCCGATAAATAGATGTGACTCTTACCTTAACAAAATCAGAAAGATTGCAACGATCTTGTTATTAACTTCATACTGTGGGTGCAGTGAGTGATCAACTGCTGCTACACGCAACTGGAATGATACGGAAGTACGATTCTTACCGCACGGTCAACTGTGCATCAGCAAAATATTTTCGATGCAATACACCGGATTTCTGTATGCTTACCCGCTTTTCAAGACACAAGTTAGCCCCTTAACCCCGGAGAATTTATTGAACGTTGATATTATAAATATACTGAAACGCTTGTTAAAATCTGCTGAGAACATCACCAACGCACACGTTACTGCATGTTTAGAATTCATACTGAAACCTACAAGCGCAAACTTTTGCAAAAACGGGGCAGATGCGTTTTGTAAAGATAGCCGCGAATATATTGGTGACCTGCTAAACTTGTAAAAACACCAGATTAAAGCCCTAGGAAACGAAAAGCAAAAATTCGTGTTTTATATTGTGGCGGCAGATGTCATACCCAAGCTTATGCAGAGAAGCACGGTGACTAAAGCTATTGAATGTGCCTTGGAGAGACATTCCACCTTCAACACCAAGGCACGCAAAATCATTGTTGAAATGAACAATATTCGCCTTATCGTTTGCAGCCAATATGACAACCCATTATATACCAAAAAAAAAAACGGAATTATAACCGATGATGCTGGCTTTGTTTCATTGGCAAACGGTATTGTGCATTACATCCAACAGCCGATCGTTGGCGTGAAAAGAGAGGCGGAACTTTCCCATACATTCATTGATGGCATAATTTTTCAGAACCGCATTAGAAACGTCTAATGAACGCCGTCGACAAGCACTAACTTCAGCATTTGCCCACATTGGAATGTTTCGCCAAACCTGCGCAGCTGAACAGACTGGCGAAGTGGAATTCCTCGACGTTTATCATTGCATAACTACTGAAGACGGATTTGGATTGTTCATTAAAACTTTGTAAACTCACAGCGGAAAAAAGACAGGTCAATAACGGTAAATCGCACCAAACCAATGAGATGTTTAAAGTACGTTGACCAACCTTGTTGGGAAAAGCATTTAGGCGACTCGGCCTCAACGAGGCGATTTAGCTTAAAGTAAGAAGAGTACCTCACCAGCCTAAACTTACTTAAAGAACAAGCGACCCGCTCAAACTTTCCTTTGAAAATAACAAATGACATGATAGTAATGGCATCAAATCGGGAAGAAAGACTGCGTCCCCCAAAATGTGACAAGAAACATGACTCACAGAAATTACTACATAATTTCCCACCTGCTAACTCCATTAAAGAAAGAAAAAAGCTTAAATACGAAGGCAGCGATCGCCTGCAAAAGACCCACCACAACTGGAGAAAAACTAACCACCTACAAGAACCTTGCTTCAAACAAGACAAAAGACCAAACCGAGGGTTCGTCAGTGCCTGATTGCAAACACTGTGCAGTTTGTGGTTGCAATGGAAAACACAATAAATCCATGGTTCCAACTGCTTCACAAATCCTGACAAAAAATAAAACTTTCCCACTTAAACAAAACCTGACACATGCAAACTATGGTTTTTATATGGCAGCTTGTGTAAAAATGCCATCAGCAGTATGTTCGGCAAACAGTAAATAAATGTTCCAACAGACTGTTAGCGCACCGAGGTGCTGGAAACAAACCAGATAGCAGAGATGGCATGACCAAATGGCCTTATCGCGGCTCTATGCAGTGTTCCATGGCATCATAAATAAACCACCTAGTTATGACTCTTAGACTATTACTTTTGTGGAACAATGCAGTTTGACTTTCTGGATGCATAATGAAGATAAATGGCTTAGCAAACTTAACGCGCAATTTTATATTCAAAGCATGATCTCCCTCGTGTGAAATATTCGTGTACACCTTTGCTTAGTTTATTGATGTTTTTCATTCTGCTTTGACCCACTTGTTTGACCTCTTTTTACCACATGTAGGTTATTTATCACTTTGATACCTGCCTTCACAACGTTTAGCTTTTAATTTCAAAATCTATCCCTAAAGTATCAACCTTAGGATAGCCATTCTGCTTACGCATTCTAGGCCCGTAGCCACGGGGGGCATTTCCTCCCGAACGTTTTTTGGCTCCCTCCAAATGTTGTTTTGCCCAGAAAATTTTGTTTTAAACATTTGATAAAAACAAAAATCTTGCTCCTTATAAATGTATTTCCCCCCCACCTTAAAACCTGGCTACAGGCTTGACGCATTCTACAAATGCTCCGTGCTGAGTCATTGTGGCATGAATCTGTCAGTGTGGTTTTGTTGCTCCGTAATTGGCGTCAGATAGTTTTAGTGAAAGCAATTACTTGAGAACAGCGTATTTTCCAGTTTTTGCTTGACAGAGCTTGGGTTTTGATTTATTCATATTAGTCGTGAGTTTGACTGCTTTCTCTTCCCTTGCTTTAGCCTTTCAGCACTACTTGCACATTTCAGGACTGAGGACACGTTAATAGATTCCATATTAAAATCTGCTAATTGCTTCGACTGTGTCACTCTGGGGAGACTAGTTGTTACTTCAAAACAGATATGTGCAAGTTTGAATCATCGTGAAGTTTTGAAACCAGACTCCAGTCAGCTGTTTCCTTGAAAGCTTGCAGCAAACCTACAGCTTTTAATTGTTGCGGTGATATAATTAGATGCGTTTAGACATTTGTCATTGGTTTTGGGCACGTGAAACCGTCTGTAAAGCTGTGCCATTCGTCGTTACAAAAAATGATAAAACGCTTACTACAAACGCAAAATCGGCGAACGCCACAAATGCTTTGTAAAAAATGAGCTTATTACGCTTACGTGTTTTTGGATGGATCGTGAAACAAATCGAAACAATGATCTGATGCTTTCACCTGTAAGTTGTAAGTCTTACTTACCTCGGGCGATGATGTCCTCCTCCGTTTCTTTTTCTTGGATGGTTTTGCTGCACAAATGTAACGATTTAATTATCTGTAACCTAGAATCACCAGAGAATAATTGTTCATTCAGCAAACACCTTTGCCCAGAACTAATTCAAATCTATGTTCTAAAGTTTTGAAACAATTGTTTTGACTTATCTAATTCTAAAAAGTATGGTTATTAATATGTCATATGTCATAGAGACAATTAGTAATGTATATCAATGGAAAATAAAGCTTCTTCAAATGAAAAAAACATCTGGGTAGACTTTCCAAACATAATAATTTGGGACAATATCCAATAACAGGAGTTAGTAGGGCATTTTGGCAATGATACAATTTAAGGTTTATGGCTCTGTCGTTTACAGTCCTTTCGTGCAAGAACACGTTAAAGGTCGGGTGCTTGTCTATAGTAATCATATTGTTGTGACACAAACCAGGACCTTTCGCAAAAATGATCAACAGTGCATTCATTTTCATACAAAAATAAAAAAAAACGCATCATCCATTTTTTGTGAATCAGAAATATCTAATCAAATCAGCTCTACTCCTTTTATCATTTTTCGGATCAATACACGTTACTGTCTTGACTGCCTTGATATCTTTTTCTCAGGATAGGCCAAGGAGATGCTGATTGTGGCCTGCGGGTCACAAAAACCAGACGTCCTTTGTTCAAGCCTGGTCTTTGCTTGTTTACGGATGCAAGCAAAATGCCAAGCCTGAAAATTAGTTTATGACTGTAAAACTGAGACACATGGCCACCTTCTGCATCGGTTACACATGAATGACGCTAAGTCAATAGAGCCGTCTGCACCGTCATAATTTCACAGTACATTAGTCCATTTTTCATAGCTGCTTGATTCTTTCCCCTCGTATGTCTCCCTATCAAATTTTGTCCCCCTTACCTCATTGATGCGAAAAGGCACGCATTTAAGGCAACCTTTCACTTAACTTCAAATAATAAATCTTAAAACGTTTTGCACAGAGAAACAGTTAAAACAGTCAACAGCAACGTATGCACAAATTAAAACTTTGAAAATAGCAACTTAACACTGAAGTGCGCAACGAAGAACACATATCGACAGCGAACTTATATATAGCAAAATAATTTTCTTTACGTCAAGCATAGTTTCAAAAGACTCATTAGAATTTAAACCACTTCATTTAACACGTTTTGTTCCAATGCGTCGAAAAGACTTAAAGGAAGCCCAGAAACTAAACTAGCACATTATCAAAAACCCACAACATGCGAAGAGCTTTGAAACTACAATTGAGGAGACAACCTCAGGATTGAAAATTTTTTCAAAGTTACTGATATTCACATGAGCAAACGATAGTGCTGCGGATGGCAGGCGAAGAAAATACCACCCTAACACCAGGATCAAATTTTGCAAACACCTGGATTTGGTGAACAAACCACCAGCATGTTCTTTAAGAGTGTATACCATGCTCAAAGTTTCCCAGCTCGTACTTATAAAACCTGTCATTTTTATAACGTTGGTTTATGTAGAAAACATCCGCACATGTGTGGGCAGCAGAAACATATTACTTATGACGTCAAGCACAAAATTAACTTTCAGAAAAATGCGAGAGCCTTTCTAAATAAGCCAACGAAATCGCCAATTAAAATTTCTAGTGTATTTGCAGAGCGCTTCCATCTCAACACAAAGCACACCTCATTAACCTTTTTCACTGTTGTTTTTTCCGGAAATTTTGTGACGATGAAAGCCCAGTTCTTCATCAGAACTAAATAAAAAGACGGCACTCAACAGAAACACATTTCAATATAAACACATTTGAATGTTTCTATGTAAAATTTTAAAGTTATAGCTGGGCCATTCCGTGTCAATTGTCAGGAAGTGGTCAGGGCACCCTCACCAATTTTCATGGAAACAAAACGTGATTGAAATGTTTCAACATATTAAGGTACGGTATTGATCGATTCATTATCATTTCTGAATTAGTATGGGATAGGAAGATGCTGTGGCAGACAGGAGTGCCAATTCCAGAGAATATGAGTGTCAACTTCGGAGGATTATAAATTAAATTGCTTGGTTTTAGAGTTTTCGTACTTTATTTGTCAAGTGGCCTGGAACAGGAGACAACAAAGTAACGTTGTAGTTTTCAAGTCAAGCTGCCCACTGCCATTGTCTAGCACGGGGGTTCCCAACCTTTCTCTTACCATGTACCCCTTCAGCATTCCGACAGATGAGCATGTACCCCTAAAGCATTTCAACAGATATGCATGTACCCCTTCAGAATTTCGAACAATGAACATGTACCGCTAAAATTTTTTATGACAAAATATTTTGATCTGAATATTCATAGATATATTTAACAATAAGGATATATTGACTTTTGAAAGTAATATTAACTGATATATCTATAAATAATTGTAAATAAATAATATGCTAATGTGTTTTTATCTTCTATTGATAACCTTAAATGTACCCCTTAGGATAGGCAAATTTACCCCTGGGGGTACATGTACCCCAGGTTGGGAACCCCTGGTCTAGCACTTCTAGGGGAGTTCTTCACACTGCCAGTTTAATTCTGAACGTCAATTAGGGTAACTGCGAATACCAATATTAAAGTCTTTGGTTTCACCTGACTCAGGAATTGAACTTGAATCTACCACTTCAGAGATAAACGTTGATTCACTCTGGCATCTTGGTGGTGTTTGGTTTTGCAATAGTAATATTGCATAAATGTTCAGTCATAATAATATTGCTTATTAATTTTAATTTAATTTTGTAATTTATTTATTTGTTTATGACCAGACACGAAGTCCATAGTATGAACACACACACTCTGCAGAACACAGGTCAATAAAAACAGAACATAGTACAAGGCATTGGAGCCAGCGGAATCACAGGATTACAGACACTTTTTGCAACTGCATTGAAGACAGATCCACAGGGTCACAGACACCTTTAGCCTGTTTACATGGCACATTTCATTGTGGCCTAATTATAGCTTTTGGTCGATTGTGGCTTTCTCTTTTCTGTGTCATGCTTGGAAGAAAGCCACACTCTTTTCACACTAATGTTAACTAACACCTAACACTTCTTACAACACTACTGCGGAGTAGGGCGCCAATTCCTAAATTGGTCGAGTCTAGGTAAAATGCGAAAGCATTGTGGCATGACATGCCATCAATAAAACAGATACTGCAAATATCGATCACTCATTCAGAGAAAATTCGATTATAGTGTTCAAAGAACAGGGATGAATACCAACAATCTGACTGCATCGAAGCACGTAACCACATGTTGTTAGATTTTCTGCATCTTTCGAGAAACAGGTACGTGTATTTACGTAACAGAGCCTCAAAGGTGGAAATGTTACATTGAACCTGATGGCTACTACTAACACTTGCTCTCCAGGGCAATTTGTATAGAGCTCTGCATCCAAAATTATATGCCACACGCAATCTCTCCGTGCATGACTTCCTGAAATTACACCATAATTGCCCAAAGAACGAAAAAGTTCGTTTTTAACTACATTTGAACTTCGGGAAAAGGAGGCTCGCAGCTTGTTTGCTGCACAATATTGATATTGCAATTGTTTCTGAATGTCTATTAAAATTCATTATAGGCCATATGGAAATAACAAAACATCTGTCAAGTGTCTACTATCTGTTCACTGGTCATTGATGCACATCATATAACAACAATAACTTGTGTAGACTCCAGGGGCACATCTAGGGGGTCTGTTTGGCTGTCATGACAGACCCCTTTGCACCGCAGGTACTCAGCATTAAAGCCGATAAAATATCAAACGCTGTCACTGCAGGT
>JGI24158J21664_10009004_pt1 | contig 13321 bp, 11 predicted proteins | sample Ectturendosymbi3_FD_21664 | JGI IMG/M metagenome (IMG submission 21664) | reverse complement strand
CTAGTTTCCAGTAAAAACTTCAGCGAAATACTACCACCTAACGGTTGGCGCCCAGGGCCAGGCAAAGTGGGCCAAGGTGGCCTAAAAGCCCTCCACTTATGTCGTCACTCACAAAAAAAACGCAGCCCCCAAGCAAAAATTTTTTTTCTAGTGCAGACAAGAAGACTTCCCGCGTCTTTTGACGCTTCGACCAGGTCCGTAACCCGTACAGGAGCGGAGATATTCCCGAGAAAAGCCACGTGCGTTTAGGCGCTTTTTTCCGAAAATCCCCGAATCCACCCGGGTGCCAAAGTGTCCTAAAAAATTTTTCCAGGCTGGAGAATGACCCAAACTTTTTTCCATACTTTTCCCGACGCCGTAGGAATCCTGTACAGAGCACTGTTTCTTCATGCAACTTCTCATCTGCTGATCAGCTCATCAGCAATACTATTTATTCGAAAATGTTTCAACAGCACCAAAATATTAAATAAAGTGCGCTATAACCGCTTTTATTCCCACCGCAGATATGTATCTCTTATTACTCAGAGCTGCGGACGACGCGGCTACATTCAGCGTGGATGCTGCCGTGATAGCAAGTCACCGGCAGCACTGCGAGTAATACTTTTCTTCGTACCTGGCTAGTAACGCCAAGAACAATGCCAGAAAGGCCTAAAGTACCATGTTTTCACAAGCATTGTTTCATACAATCTAGCAAATTCACAATAGGGATTTGTGGCATTAACAAATGCTTCTGAGCAAGTCAAAACACAGAAGCATATAGATCCTGGGATACAAGACTTCTGATAGCATCAATAGACACGCCCCTTTATCGATTAAATCAAGTACTGAGTTCAAGCAAAACACCTGATTTGCAAATACTGCGCAATACGTATGTACTGGAATCTTTTTCCAGATATAATATTTCCTCAATGCGTTCATTCTGTCAATCAAGTTGTAGACTACTGCACCTCAGCAATCTCAATCAGATGCATGGGTTTCATAATTCTACCTTGTAAGACTACATACAACGAGGTTTCAGGATTCCGTTTGGAATCCATTGTGCACTATACTTTCACAAATGCTTACCTTAATTTTACTAAATTCACAACATCTCGGTAATTTTTCCCAATTACACTCTCGCCGTTTACAGAGAGTATGCGATCACCTGAAATGAAAATATACTTTTGGCAAATCAATATTGCGTTTTTTTCAGAAAGCAACAAAATACAGACCTTCCTCAACACCACACTTTTCAGCAGAACTACCCTTCCTGACACTCTGCACAAATGTTGTTTCCAGTGGATTGGCATTCTGAAAACCAAACATGTATGCATTACTTATCGTTCACATAGCATGAAACAATGCACCTGTTTTGGGCCTGCAAAGTTTTATCTTAACCACAAATATCAGCAAGTCACGAATACAGCTAGCAAGTTCTTTACAAATGCATCAAGCAAAGTACTTGACTTAGCAAACTTAGCCTTATGTTTTACTGAATAAATATAATGTATACAAAGGCAGTGGGCAACGTGCACATGATTATATCAAAAGGTGCCAGTCCCTATCTGCCACCAAAAGCATTTATCACCAGTGCGAAGGGTGCAAGGGAAACACAGTCTGTTACTCCTCTAAAGTAAACCACTAAATATTGAAAGCCAAATGTGTATGTTCTGACCAGCTGCACTGAAGCAATGGTGCTGCCGTAAATAGTCCTCATCAGCACACCTCATTTTGAAAAAGAAGCATTTGGACACAGAGTTAAATTTTGCACTCTAATAAGTTCAGTAGCAGGTTATGGCAATGTAGCATATTCAAACAACAGTAAATTAACGATTTCTAAAATGGCAGTAGCTGCTAATGTCTTCACCAAAAATAAGAGACAAGAGAATTAGCATTCTCATACTGAAAGGTCTGATACCTGTTTTGATCTGTGCATTTCAACTTTGGAACAAAATTGAAGGAAAGGTGTCACAGCAGAGTCTGGTATTAGTTATTGCCAGTTTGGTACTTTCTGCTTCATCATTGTGTATAATGAAATGGTCACAGCTATATGAAGACCAACAGGGTGCAAGTCATAAAAGTTTATCTATCACACAATCACATTGCCAAAATAACTAAAACAGGTTGCACCTTTCTTGCTTACAATCGCAGTAAACATTTCAGTACATTTGCAAAGCAAAGTCTCCTACTAAACCAGCAGTTCCCAAACTTTTTTTCAACTTGACCCAAATCTGAATTTGTTGAACGCCTCACGACCAATGTCTCGAACAACATATGATAAAAATAATTAATCATTGTATGGATCATTTTTAGTAGTAAGTTGCTATTTCGTTTTCACTGTCAACAATCTACTCTTTTCTCAAGTACCACTACAAACAGACGAAGACAAGCAGTGGTAACAGTGAAAATATACAACCCAGGTTTAAATCACCTCAGCGCAACCATTTTTTGACTCTTTGCGAACCATGTTCGGGTCACGACCCATACTTTGGGAACCACTGTACTAAACTGAGCAAGATTTACTGTTCTTCAAACACCTCCAGCAATAGTTTTTGGGTTACAGAACTCTAACTTTTCAAATAAATCAAGACAGCTTCTCCGTTGATTCCCCAAGCTAAATACTTTTTATCCATTTGCCAATTACTACTATTTATAAAAGTTTACCAGCATACCTTGGAAAGATGTTGGAATTGATAACAGACAAATGGGAGCAAATCTTTCATACAAATTAAATTGCAAGTGAAACATAACTACAATTAACAGAAACAATTGCTATTAACCTTTTTAAAGTTAAATACAATTTTGTCTGAAAAGTTTGAAAATAATTGTGAATATTATTGAAAAACCTGCAGTAACAACCATTATGCAGATTGCCAATAAATATGATGTACGAAAGTATATATACTACTGATAAATAATACACATTGTGTATATACAAAAAAGTTACCAAGTGTTCAATGGTCTTGTTTGGGTAAACAAGAAAATGGCGCAATGTGAATCCAAATCCATTATCAGCTTTGGTTAACGAAACACATTTGGCAGAAGCTTGAGTGTGATCCATCAGTGAAGAATACTCACGTAAATCCAACAGCAACCTCCATGACATTAAAACATCCCACTTAACATAGTACCTGCCAAAATCTGAGAAAAATGAGAAAATTAATTTTCAGTTTCAAAAGTCACATATTAAATCAATGATAAAGGCCACATTGTGTGTGTCCAAAAAGCACAACTCAAAACAAATTGAGAGGCAAAAACATCATCAGCCTAACAGTGAGCTTGCTTGGAGGTCATTTCCAAGTATGTCAACCAAAGCCCCAGAATTAGCAAGATGTACACTAGCACTACCTATGATACATTTGTTACCAGATGCAACAGTAAGAAGGATAGCACAGTCTGACTCAGTAAAATGACCATCCCAGACTTTAGGGTACCTTTCCTCATTTTCAAATCAAACCGCAAAACTGGTCCATTGTAAAATGCAGTACGGCTAACAGGCATGCACTGCAAATCAAGTCAACATTACCAAGGGTGTAAGTTTCGTTTTATAACTGAAGCAATATCAAGTCAAGCGTTTGATATTACTTGCAGCATTGTTCAAAATTACTTGTGTTCAAAGATCCAAGACACACTTCGACACATGTTTTCATAACTCCTTTAATGCGAAATGTTCTTGCCATGATTATTTGAATTCAGGTGAAAAATACATACATCATATTTTCTTAAAAAATAAATGGGTATGACTTGTCTGATCAACTTACAGAATGCAAGCAGCTATTTTATTTTGCTATAGCAGATTGATGTGCAATTTACTACTCCAGTAATGCTGTAGCATAACATGAAATTTTCCAATTTCACATGCCAGAGTCAGCTTACAACCTCTACGTCAATGATTCTTAACCAGGGTTCAATGGAGCCATTTCAGGGGTTCGACAAACGTAATCTGAAACATGACTAAAAGTATGATTATATCACAGCAAGCTAACCACGTTAACCTTTGTAGTAACCCATTTTTACTTTCTGTTATATTGGGCAAAAATGGGGTTTGACAAAAGCTTGGAAACTACGTAAGGCTTCAGCATGTCTGCAAAGGTTAAGAACCACTCCTCTACATGATTTCAAAAATCTGGAAAAAAGATGCAAAATCTCTGATGTAACGCATCAAGACCAGTTTGAAAGTAGGGATTAATTAATTAATATGTTGTTTTTAGGTCAAAACATTTGAACCCGAACCCTAGAAAGTCAATCAAAGCCTCAAAAGATTAGGATTCTAGCCTAGTTTCCAATACTTGAGCAAAATATTTCCATCTAACGGTTTGCGCCCAGTTCCAGATAACCCGAGCCAAAATGGCCAAAAACCTACTTTATTTATGACATCACCCACAAAAAAACAAAACCCAAAACCAAAGATTGTTTTTTCAGTGCAGACTCGAAGACTTGCCAAGTCTTTTGAGCGTTTGAACAGCTCTCAAGCACAATCGGCTAACAAGTTAAGGAGTTGCCAAGAGGATGCTAAAACATAGGATTTTACTGAAAACTACCTGTAGCGAAAGTGTTAATTCCCACTTGAGAATTCAGATAAACTTTTTGTGGCACAATCCTTTGGCAAGTGGCAAAGGTCTGGCCAGGTAATTTTGCTGTGCCTATATTTCTCACAAATCCTCGATGTTAGAATTTGGTAGGGAGGCATAAAATCAAGTATTCGCCCGGGGTGATCATTAGACCTTTCCATGCCCCTGTCTAGAAGTCTCTAATCTAATAAGTCTGTTAACTGTGATTTGTTTGGTCATTAGACACCTTATTAAGGTTTTCCAAATGCCTGCAATCATTGTGAAGCTTTAAAAAAACATTTGTCCCTTAAAACAAACTTTTTTGTAACATCATAAAGGGACAATTGCATTGTTTTCAACTTGCAGCCATCAGGAAATCTTGATAAAGTCAACATTTTTCCCAGGAAATTTACCTTTTTCAAGTCCTGGTCATTGAAATACCTTATTTACTCAAAAAAATGTAATTTTGGGTAAAAATTACCCAAAAAGATATTNTATCCAAATTTTATTATTTTGGCCATAATTTTTTAACCAGAAACACTAGAAAGTAATTTAAAGGCTTACAAGACTTTGATTTTAGCCTAGTTTCTAGTAAAAATTTGAGCAAAATACTAAGGCCCGATAAGCTCGGCCAAAAACCGCCTAAACCTACCCCACTTACAACATCACCCACAAAAACCCAAAACCTACAAATTATTTTTTCATTGTCGTCTAGAAGACTAGCCAAGTCTTTTGAGGGTTTGAACAGCTTTCCAGCATAATCAACTGGCGAGTTGTGGAGTTGCAAAGTAGCACGAAAATAGCTGCTAATGCAGGATTTGTAGGTAAAATATACTTGCACAGCAACTCCCAACATGTTAAGAATACACCAAGATATTTGACTTAGAAAATTGTACATTATTACCTTTCACAGAGTACACGACTTTTCGGTCTGAGCCGTTTCAGTCACGGGATGTTTTGGTCATTGTTGTTTCAGTCTTGAGACATTTCGGTCAGACTATGAAATCATGCAGAAATCTTACGTGTTCACTTTTTAATGCAAACGTACTTAAAATCTACGAAAGGTTTTATTTAAAAAAACTACAAACATGATCCAAGATTCAACAGTTTATCAGCATCAACATATGATTTTTATTATCATCAGCAAGCAAATTAATCTTTCGCGTCCGGTAAGTTTCAAGAATTTCGCGCCAAAACAATCGGATCGCACGTGGCTTTGCACAAGCATAACTCTGGTGCTGAAAACGGTAGAGAGCTGTTCAAAGGTTCAAAAAATTCAGCAAGTCTTTTGGTATGCAATGAAAAAAAATTTTGGTTGGGGGTTGAGGATTTGTTGAGTGACGTCACAAGTGGAGGACTTCTAGGCCACCTTAGCCCACTTTGCCTTGCCCCAGGTCCAAACCATTAGATGGTGTATTTCTCTGAAATTTTTATTGGAAACTAGGCTACAATCTGAGTCTTTTGATACTTTGGGTGACCTGCTAGGGTTTCGGGTTCAGAAGTCTGATCTAAATTAAACAAACTATTTGATTCATCCCATAATTAGATAATTAATTAATTTGTTGATTTTAGATCATAACTTTTGAACCAGAAACGCCAGGAAGTCGCTCAAAGGCTGAAAAGACTGACTCGAGCCTAGTTTCTAATGAAAACTTCAGTGAAACACTTTGGCCTAGCGTTTGGGCCCTAGGCCAGGCCACATGATCCAAAATGACCCCAAAACTACTTCACTTATGACGTCACTCACAAGAAATCTGCACCCCCAACCAAAAATTTTTTTTGAGTGCAATCTACTAGACTGGCCGATCCGTTTGAGCCCTTGAACAGCTTTCCAGCATAATCGGCGGAGGAGCTAGGGCGTTGGTAAGGAAACCGAAAACTGCTGTTTTGTAGGCCGAAATCGAAGTACGAATATATCGTACACCGGCTCTCAAAGTGTTAAGTTGTAAAATGTTCTTATATTGTTTTTTAGTCAGATTGAGTGTTTTACTGTGCTTATGGATATAGCTGTACTGTGTTTATCTGACTAATGACACAGTATATCAGTACAGGGCTAGGAAAAGGATAACTTGTAGTTGTACTGTTGCGATCGGAAATCCCGAGCGGCATGTGTGCAAAGCTTCCAACTGTGGCAGCAAGCAACAATAGAGATCATGCGTCGCAATTTCTCTTATTGTTGCTTGCTCGCGCTATATATATCATGGTGATATTCTTCACGCACATCCCGTTCGTGGTAAATCGCACAATCAACGCAACACCACCGGAGAGGTTGCAACAACATCCCAAACTTTTTACAACGAACCACACCAATCGCACGTTCTTTGTGTGAAGGCTGAACTCCCCACAACCTCCCCATCCTGGTCACAGCACCATTTTGTTGCGATCGGAAATCTCGAGCGGCATGTGCGCAAAGTTTCGCACTGTGGCAGCAGGCAACAATAGAGATCATGCATCGCAATTGTTCTTATTATTGCTTGCTCACGCTACATATATAATGGTGATATTCTTCACACACATCCCGTTCGTGGTGAATCACACAGTCAACGCAACACCGGAGAGGTTGCAACAGTACTANCAAGTAAGTCCAACCATCCCCATCTTGGCTAAACTAATAATTCCAAAAATTGCTTTTGCCATCTGTAGTTTGAGGTTTNCTAAAAAGTCTTTCTGTTGTGGAAATAACACAAAAAGTTGGATTGCATAGGAAGTGATTGGGTGAAGTGTATTGTCAGTTAACTCACACAAGCAAATGCAATTCCACATTCAGGAACTTTTCATCGACTATCAAAGCGATGATGAAGACCGTACCATGTTTAATTACCACAGATGGTTCGACATTTGGATCAAGTGCAGTGAGCCTTTTCCAGAAATTTTGGGGAAAGTTAAGCTAATATTACTACTGAAGTTTCCCACAAAATATGTTGCTGAGCAAGTTTCAAGCAATTACTGCATATGTATAATAAACACCGCAATTGTCTTGACATGAGCATAGACTGGTGGAAATGCCATACGAGTTAAAGCTGACCAATTTGCAAACTGCTTTCCAAAACTTGCAGATAAAAAGCCGGGCCAAGGTTCGCAGTAGTTGGAACTAAGGCTGTGGAGCCGAAACTTAAATTTCAGGCTCCAGCTCCAGGCATCCAAATTTTTTTTCTCCAGCTCCAACTTCTAAAAGTTTTTGGCTACGGCTCCACAGAAGAACTTGCTCCATTAAAAACTATTGTATTATTTGTACAATTGGCTTGCTCCACAAACTATGTCTGTTGAATGGGAACTCAAATTTCAGGCTCTGGCTCTACCACAACGTTGAAAAATTTTGGCTCCACTTCCAGGCTGCAGCTCCGAAGCCTTGGTTGGAATCAACTGTGTTTGGAGACAAATAACATTGTTTCTACAAATGCAATCGCATTCGTTTTGTTTGTTCGTTTTTTGTGCTAAAAACTACCCCTTGATTTTATTAGCATTGAAATATTCTCAAATTAAAATAATATTTTAACCAACACCAAACTCATAAGTGAGGAGCGATTTTTAAGCAAAGTTCCTGTAGGGGGTGATTAAACAAAAAAGGTTGAAGACCACTGCCTTGAACCATTAACTTAAAATCATAAGCCAAAAATTCTAACCCTTACATAATGAAAATCCTAGATATGACTCATATATGACTAGTTTAGTTTCTGTTGATAACCTGAGAATAAATTTTGAGATGTGCAAGCCATCAGAACATCTACTGCACCCAGTATGCTGTTTGAGGATCATCTTGTGCATAGCCTATAATTGCAGAGCAGCTGAAGGTCTTTTAGCCAACTCTCAACCTTGCTTTTAATGAATTGTTCCCTAAATGATTCTGTCCCAATATTGCTCCCATATGGCGTTCACCTTGGTCTGTAATTTTTCACCTTGGTCTCCCTTCACATATTTCACCTGCAATAACAGTAGTGCCTGCTATTAGATTAGATACAGGGTTGCAAAGTTCAGATGGACGAAAATGCCAATTCGCTCATCAAAATGTAGGCTAGCAGCAAAAAAATACCAAATAACCTGAAACAGGCCAATGGCTATGGTTTTTGAATGACCCAAGGAGTAATAATTATAATGGAACCAAGCCTAGAATCATTTCATATAAATAAACAAAATAGCTGTTAACCTCAAAGCACCATCTTTTCTTAAAAGAAGTGACCACGGATACACCTGGCCTGACGCAATTCAAATAAAAGGGCCAGTTTGTCAATCAAATGGCGGCGATCTCATGGCCTACGGGTTATGTGTCACAGCTGCTATGCCAATGGTTTTCGGTTCGGCTCTCAACTTGCCAACTTTCTTTTTTTTCTTTACTTTTTTTCAGGCTTACGTGTTACCTTTAAGGGTTAGTGTTAGGTCACGTTTGCCAGATTGGCTTTTTTGAAACCAAATTTGGCAAATTTGGCTTTTTTCTGAGGCAGTTGACGTCAAAAAAAATTGTTTGGCTTTTTCATTTCAACCTTCGGCTCTTTTTGGAGTCAGTTGGCACATACTATCAGACTGGTGTTTTTTGCTTTTTAAATATCTTGGTGAAAAGTGTTATTANGCCTTTTGAAACAGTGAGTACTTGGTGTATTTTCTCAAAAGTTATTTGGAAATCCATGATAAAAGAATAAAGTTGTAGCATATCTGGCAACTGATAATGCCTAAGGTTTGAGTGGAAACACTGTAGAAAATGTGGAAAATGAAGATTTGGAATTGTTCCTGTAGAGTGTAGAGGTATGCTACAACTTTGTTCTTCTAAAATGTCCTACAATAGAAAATTTTTAATTTCATGTTTATTTAACAATTTGGCCTTTTTTCACCCAGTTTGGCTTTTTGTCTCAAGAAACATCTGGTAACCCTGTGTTAGGTTGGGGATACGTTTTACGTTAGTGTTAGGTTAGGGATAGGATAGCATTAGGTTATGGTTAGCGTAGCTTTACTTAATGCTTAGTTAGGGTTAGTGTTACGTTAGCGTTAGGTTAGGGTTAGCTTAGGTTTAGGTTAGCTCAGCTTAGGTTTAGGTTAGGGTTAGGTTAGCATAAGGTAAGGTTAGGATTAGGTTAGGGCTACGGAAACGGTTAAGTTTAGGGTTTATCTTTGACATTTAGTTCGTTTCTACCAAGCCTACTGCACTCTCGTCGTGCGTTACTGTTACGTCACAGGTGGCGTATAAATATGTTTTCAAATTTCAAGATCCACAGACGTATCTNTAGCTACTGCCAAGCAAAAATGGTGAGAGCAGAACCAACGCACAATCACCAAAGTGAACCACAGTTTCGACTTTTCCCAGCCTCAATTTTCTGGTGGATGCGCGCTTCGGTAAAAGTTTTTGTTGAAAATACAATCTCGTAGCGGACTTTTTCCAAACAAAACCACCAAAGCCTTAAATTTAAATTATCTTTATGCAAAGCACCACAAAAAATTACCAAAAAAACTACAATAGCAAATAAGCTTCGGCCAAACCTTGTTGTTCAAACGCAAATTAGACAAATTTCCGGCCATCGTTCAACAAAAATNTTATACCTATGCGTTCGTATATTCATGCAGATTAAAGTTGCAAAAGATTTGCGGGTTGCACTCACCTCAGTTTCACACACGACACCAAAACGTTGACCTTGTTTTATCAGCATTGATGCATTGATATGCGAAAACTTGTCTTAAATCGCAAAAATAGTGCCTTGATTCAAACGCAAATTAGACAACTTTCCGGACATCGTTCAACAAAAATTTCGATTTGTCAAAGCATTTCGATTGGCAAAGCATAAAACATACAGCACAGGCAGTGCCGGATTATTGTGGCGCGGGGACTGTAGCATATTAACAGTGTGGGACTCAGTCAAAAATACACTTGAACAAGTGAACAGCCGTTAAATCACCAATTCTGTGAACATCCATGTGACTACCATTACAAGCATACTGACTTTCGTTAAGTGCGAAAAACCTGGTACCAAATAGCATTTGGTGGACATGGGCTACACATCTTATTTACCAAAAAGTACATATGTTTCTTTTTCCAAGAAGGAGTATATTACTGTACAGCTCACAAATACAGTACAGAGACAGTAATTAATACTTCAAGACTCATTAACAAATTTGATCATTGCTGTATTTCGACAGGTAGTCACACAGTATATGTTTCAACGTCGATTGTTAAAAGCAGCAACCTACTGCTTAAGATTGCATTTTCTAGATTTTTCCTTGGCGAATTTATTAATGATACTGGTGGTAGTGTCTATTTCACAAAGATGTTCCTGCTCTATACTCTTTAGAATCATATTGTTCAGCTTGCTTTGTGCAATGGTGTTCCTTTGTTTATTCTTCCATCTTAAGTTTAGAAAATGACCGTTCTCCACTGCAGTTGGTCACCATGAGAGTTAAACAAATGCGCCAACCATTTCCCGCGTTTGTAAAAGATGACAAGTACACTGCTCAATGGCTTGTGAATAGATGGCAAATCCAGGGCGGCCAACGAGATTTTTTGGAAAATCTCATATAGACTCACCCAAAAACCCAGATTTTAACAGAAAATCCAAAGTGGACACAAATTTAAGTGAGTCTTTTATCTACTATACCTGGGTATCTGTAGTCACAAAACGTGCATGTGAATATGTACGGTAACCTTGCTCATGAACTTTTGTGTTTGGCGGAATTATTTTATCGCAGCAACATGGAGTTGTTTGCATTTCTGACGGTGATCTGGCAGCATTTGCAATAATCAAGTTTTCATTGCCAGCGTCCTTCTGCAGCTAACCTTTGAGATCTGGATCTCTCAACCGCTCTACCTTAATGTGGCTAAATCAATTTGAAAGCAGCAAAAAGGTAACGCAATTTATAGAATACGTCAATGTGATCTAATAACACTGGTCAACAGCAAAATTTAAACGGTGATTGCAATAAGCGTCCCTAAAAGTATTTTTGACGCTGATTTCTAAAATGTCAATATTTTTTTATTGCACATTTAGGTTTTGAGATCTGTATATTTTGGTTACCAGTTACCTAGCCTACAACAGGCCTATGATCAACCGAAGGTAGCATTGTTTTTCATTATGACGTAACATAGAATAATAATTGATGTAGCAGACATACCATTTGCGAAAGGAAAGCAAGTTTACCAACCTTAACTGAGTGATTTAAATGCTAGAATCTGTTTTATTGAGTGACATATTGATATCTCTGTGCACACAGGCAATTAAAAAAATTAAATCCCCATTTCAAATTCTGTTAATTTCAATGAATCGTATGATAACAATCAGATTGCTTTGAATGCTTTTTAGTTGGCTATACTGACTACCAGTGGAGCCTGCGTGGAATTCTAAAGGTCATGAGCATATTAATGGGAATGCACATGGGAGTTACCAAGTACTGCTGTTTTCTACGTTTATGGGACAACCACTCTAGGTGCTACTGTGGATCACTATGAAAAGCAACATTTATCCACAAGAAACTCATATGTTCTTGGAGTGAACAGTGTTCAGGAGCCAGCATCCTCCATTAGCAAATCATGATAAGTTTTGATGTCACCTCTGCATATAAAATTGGGCTTGATGAAAACTTTTATGAAACCAATGGCCAAATGCAATTACAGTAGCTTTGATTTAAGATGATACATTTTTTTGATTAACAGGAGCTTTAGAAGCGATCAGTACGGACGTGCATATTGCTTGGCTCGTTTGAGTGCGCGTCTTTAGTGCCTTGCTCAAGCGCACAGCAGCGATAACACAGGCAGGTATAGGGAGTCAGACTGTACGATCCGGAACTACCGCTTTTGCTAACTATCGCTGTGATACTTGCTATTCAAGCTCATTGCATTATCGAAGTCATATATTTGCATCAGAAAAAGCAATTCCCGTAAAATGTCTTGTCTGGGAGAACACAGCACGCAAGGAACTTCAACCCCTTGAGTTGACAAGCAAGGTAACTACAGAATTTGTCTATAACGGCACCTCTAGGGGACTGCATTAAGAACATTATTCCCGAATTGACATTATAAGCGAATTAAATTGCATGTAAAAGATGCCATCGCGACCAAACAAATCAACATTATTGGCGAATTGACGTTACAAAGGAAGCCGTTATAAACGAATTCAGCTGTATAGTACAGATTTACATGAGGTTTCAGGCCCCATTCGGATTAAAGTAAAAAGTTAGTTTCAGGGCAAATTGTTTATTTTTAGGACAAATTGTTATTTTCAGGGCAAATGTTTTTCGCCCCCCCCAGTGAAATGCCTTCCCGTACGCCTATGTATATAAGGAATAGTAAAGGCCCAACAACAGATCCCTGGGGCACGCCACATGTTACATTGAAAAAAGAAGATTTAGTATCTCCTATTTTAGTGCACTGAAACCTGTTGTCCAAATGAGAAGCAAGTAGTTTTAGGGGTGTTCCTTTTACTTCATAGTAAAACAATTTTTGAAGTAATATTTTATAATTAACACTGTCAAAGGCTTTGCTTAGGTCTAGAAACAGAGTACAGGTTATTAATTTGTTATCTTTATTACAAATCATGTCATCATAGATGGCAGCAATTTCTAATTCAGTAGAGTGACTGGTACGGAAGCCATATTGTTGTGGGCTCAGTGTACAATTACTAGTGACAAAAGAGTACAATCTGCTGTGAATTACTTTTTCAAAAACTTTGGTGAGAGTTGGAAGTATGGATATTGGCCTATAATCGTTAGGGTATTTGGGAGAAGTAATTTTAGGAATGGGTGTAATTTGTGCAATTTTTAGAAGATTGGGAAATTCACCTTTTGCCATACATTTATTAAGAAATTCAGATAACCATGAG
>JGI24158J21664_10009003_pt1 | contig 13322 bp, 8 predicted proteins | sample Ectturendosymbi3_FD_21664 | JGI IMG/M metagenome (IMG submission 21664) | reverse complement strand
TACATTTTGGGTTGATTTTGAAAGTCCACCGGTCCGCAAAATTTGTTTTGAAAGTTTACCGGTCCGCAAACTTAAAAGGTTGAGAACCACTGCCCTAATTGAAAAGTTCAGCCACGGCTCTGCAGAAGCTAGTCATTACAATTGCACATGATATAATGTACTTCGTATTAGCAGTTTGGTGGTAATCCCATGATAGTCACAAGTTGCATTGAGATGGTACAGAAAAAAAGTGTCTCATGGATAAGACTCTCTAAAAGTCATGTGCGCAAAATGTCATTGTCTGCTCAATTGTAGAAAACTTTTGACTGACCGTAAGATGTCGAGCAGGGGGGTGTCTCAACCGCATCAGGGCATGTAGATGGGCATAGTTGCTCCGGTTGGGGTGTGCTTGAAATCATAGAACTTGATACTCTTGTTGTTGACTGCGGCAGGGTTGACTCAGGTGTGGATGAGGGCACAACAGAAGCTGGTGCCGCCGAAGTCACTGGTGAAGTGGCACCTATGTAGGACGGGAAGAATGTCTTGCGATAATAGCATGTTTCTAAACCTTCGTGATTCGCTTTCTATAGACTATACCTGTTGTGACTGGTTCTTCACTTCGATACTCCGCTTGAAAGCCTTGCGCACTTCCTCCAGAATCGGTAGAAAATACTATGAACATTTCATGGCCAAGCGAGTGTACCATACTGTTGACCAGATTACCGCAAAACTTTCCCAAAAGCTGTTCATTTTCGTTGCTGGGAAAGAAGATCAATTTAAATAGCATGAACTCAAAATCACTTTTTTCAGTAACCTTGCAATAAAACAAAGTTTTTAAAGGCGCACGGGGCGGAGTTGGTGGAGGTAGCAGCTACTAATTGGTGTAAAAAAATCAGTCAAAGTCGGTTGAGTGTGAGGGCATATGATGCGATCCCCTGCCACTGGCGATTTGTTTTCAGGTCAGAGGAAGCAAAATCATGGCTCTGGTTACTGACTTTCGAGATAAATGAAATGAACCATCCAAACTTGGGTAGAATCTCTGAAAACGAAGGAACACTGAAATGTTGACGTTTTTCTGGCTTTTTGGGTATTTTCACTGCAACAAACGAGCTTTTACAAAGACTACAGAAATAATCGTACTCATGTGAAGGAAAATTAAAACCAACGAGTACGGAGACAAATCAGATAGTGAAATTTTATCATGGCAAGCGCTTTCCGCTCGTCTTGTCAAAAAGCTTCCTGGAAGCTCATGTCCATAATTAGAGCAAATATGTTGAAGAACCAACCTCACCTTCCAGAAAACACTGACACATGGTCAAATATGCATTGTGGATCGTCCTCCACAGCCAAATTCACAAATCGAAGAACTATTCGCGCTCCCGGTGGTCTCATTATTTTCCAGGAGCATCTGAGATTAGGTTTGTACCCTGCGACATCTTTGTACCCCGGACTTATTATGGTTCCTGTTGCACTGGTCAACACCGTTGTTTCCGGGCAGACATCAGATCGTTGCTCGGGAGCTGGAGCTTCTGCAATTACATTTTGTAGTTGAGAGAATCAATCCCTGAGAAATGTATTTTAACAGAAAACTGCAAAACTCACTTGATGGAAGACTAGAAGTTGTACGCCGAGGTTGTGTTAGGAACTCAGCAGAGAAGCCGATGTCATTTCCACTGGAGTCAGTGGAAAATATTACGAACATTTCATTACCATTGAAAACGATTTCATTAGGAACTTGAGAAATCTGGCAGTAACGGCCAAGCGACCTGTTATGGAAAATAACAAAATCTCCTCTCTCCGAATAAAATTCAACTACTATGCTATGGTTTCTTTCCTTTCTATACAATTCAAAAAATAAGAAGCAAAGTGGGTCCAATAAACTTCTTCGTTTGAATACATTGAATGTTGTCGTATAACACATTATGTTAACATTTTACAAACTGATAATAAGGATTTTATAAAACAATGCTTTTCTGCTGTTTGCAGGAAACTATTTTTATTGCTCAAACTGCTTTGTTCCGGTTTATACAAGGCTTGAGGTTCAATATTTGTATTGTCAGTGCAGTATTAAGTTGTTAATGCAAGGGAGCATTGCCTGATGTTATAACTATTATTTGCTTTCAGCAATGCAGCGACTTTTAGAAAAAACACAAGCGCTAAAGAATGTATGAAAATGGTTAGATAATGGCGTGACTTGCTACTGGTTAGGTTTTTGAAAGTCAAGATCAGACAATTCGCTTTATGGCAAACACCAAACAACTTTGATACACCAATGAACAATGCAAGGCCTTTTCAGAACCATAAACTACGTTTGAAAGCTTCTTATAGTTTGCCCTATAAAAATATTATGGACTCCAGACGGAAGCCAGGTTGATGGCTAGAATCAACCGTGAGTTTGAAAGACTGATTTTCTTCAAGATAAACGCATTTTTTCAACACTTTGTTGGATTAAACATAATAAGATTTAATCGGTCGAGAAAACCAAAGTTCTCGTTTCGTTGAAAACGAAGTTTGAAATTGAAAAGTTCACATCCCCGTTTTACGAAATTAACACCTAGAAACTTAATTAAAACTGCGGATATTCAGGTACGTCTTCATTTTTTGTTTGTTTGTGCTAGTGTGCCGAAAATCTCCACTCTTTTCTGTTCATCGTTTAGCATATATTGAGACAGGACAAAAATGAAAATTGTTTTTCTGAATTACGTCTCAGCAAGAAATCCTTGAATGTAACAGAAACGAAAAATATTTGCAATCCAGAAACGTGCCTAAACCGAAGTCAACCCATGACTTTCAACAAGTTAGATGACCAGTTCCGTTTGAACAAAATTAAAAATTAACACCAGTTCTACTTTCTTGACCGAAACAAATCTCAAGGATGTGATATTACTTTAAAATCACTCACGTAGTTTCGTCAGAGTTGCTCCAACCGCCCATGACAGTTACTGCGTCGTAGCGACAATCTCGTGACTCTTCCAACTTTAGCTTCAAAAATCTTAATGTTATGTCGCGATCAAGAGCAGTCCGTATGTGCCATGTGCACGTCAAAGCGTTGGGATAGTTTGATTTTGGAAAATTAACGCTGTGAAAAGATCCTTGGTCATCATTCAGCATTCCTCCGCAGGAGTCTCGTGCTGCAAAAAAGATACCACAAAGGCCTGTAGTGCGGTACCAGCTTCCTCGTGTTTGTCTTTAACAACACATAGGCAAACGATACAAGCACTCCAGACACAAAACGAAAGTGCATAATATGAAACTTGGATGACACAACCTCACATTTTGTTGGTAATTTACAATGGAGGTGTTAATCAGCTTTCAACTAAAAAACGTATTTATTTGGAACTTTTGGCATATTGCTATGTAGTATAAAGAAAAATTTGTAAGTTATATTGCTTGTCATGAAAAAGAAAAGTAGATATCGAGAGCTTCTTTTCAAACAAGACATGCCGTACGTCTCGTGCTTATCGCAAATATTGTGCGAGGCAACAGGTGAAAACTGAGACTTGTCTTTCAAGAAATCTTTGCGCTGCATTGGTCACTCGCAAACCAGTTTTGTTTTCGCCCTTTGGTTTGTTCGCTTAAAAGATTTGTTTTTTCCGTAAAAAATGATCAACAGCTACAACCGCGAAAAAGCCGCTGTTTATGGTTTTGATACATTGAGCAAAACGTGCGTAGTTGTAAAATTTCCCAGCACCATTTATTGATTCATCGCGGGTTATACAAAAACGTAGGCGCAGCCTGACCTTGCTTCGCAACACTAAAAACATTGCTAAAAGGGGTACACTGAAATAGGTTCTTAACAAAACGTACGTACATTCACAAAAAAAGTAATTTCATGCTATCAGCCCAGAATATTTGGGTGCAACGCCAGAAAGGGAGTTTCGCAAAAACAGTGGCGTAGATCTAAAGCAACATTGCTGCCTTGTCACAGAACAAAGGAAAATTGAATTCGTTTCTTTGTTACGGGTCAAAGAATGCAAACCAATGAGCAAAACAATCATTTTCAAAAACTGTGCTATAGGGATGCGTACATTAAATCAGTATGTAAGTTACGCACCTGTCACAAATGTAAGTTGACCATATCAATAAACTGGTCCTATGAGGGCTACTTACACTGTAGACCATGAGTCGGGAACTTTTTGGCTAAGGGAGCCATGAAACCTACATATTTTCAATTGTATTTCCGTGAGAGCCGTATAATATTTTCAGCACTTCATGCAACTAACTTATTTAACTAACGTGCGCATTTTTAAGCAAGTCAACAATTTTAGACAATGGTAAATGAGACATTGGACTGACCTTGAATCACAGCAATAGAGTTTTTAATCGGCTAAGTTTGGTACGATATGGACTTAAATGACCGTCTTATGTACTTTTGCGTTCGGCAGTAAAGGAAATGAGCTTGGTTGCAATGTTAGGTTGCGATGTATGCGTTTATGGCACTTTAAATATACGCTGGTATGCTGAAAAAGTTTGTAGCATAACGTCATGCAAGCTGCCAGCGACGAGCGTCACTCATTTCCCTGTTCCAATCTGACATGGAGCATCGCGTATTGAAAGCTGAAAGGAAATGGACACACACAGCAGGGGTGGCCAACCCACGGCTCCTTACACGGTTTCATGCGGGTCTTACGTAATTACCAGAAGTCCCACTAAATAACATGCATAACAATAAATTGCTTGTAAAATTCTCTCAATGTCATGTTGGTGTGTGATATTTACAATAAAACTAGCTGAGCAAAGGTATGTGTTTGTGTGAGGAAGAGACGGGATAATGTTCATGTCTACCTGTGTGTATGATGTGGCTCTTTGCGGATAATACAGTAAGAAATGTAGCTCCTGGTCTCAGACTGGTTGGCCACCACTGGTACACAGCCAAAGGGTTTTCAAAATCCGTGCCATCAGAATTAGGGTATATTTCACACAATCGAGAATAACTTCAAATGTGGCCGTCTGAAGGAACAAGTGAAAAATAACTCTTGTAGTGGTGAGATAACCTACCCTAGGATGTTGGTGTTACCCTTTCATTTCGGAAGTGCAAGCTTTATTAGGTGCGGCTCATCGAATGTGCATCATAAACTATGTGCACTATGGCCAGGGACGCTGGAGAACGAGGGCATTGCCCCTCTGTCTTTTCAAAAGGGGGGCAGGGGGGCGGAGGTGCGGAGGTGCGTTTTCATAACGAATTCATAGGTAATTTCATAGTTTATTAAGATCGGCTTGAAACATATTTACTGCAGCTATTCGCCCACCCAGAACGTTCAGAATGCTTTTTTGAGGTCAACATTGTCGCTGAACAGAAAGAAGCATAATTGGTAACGATTTTTTTGGTTTTCATAAGTAACCATTGCCCTCAGCTCTTTTACTGCCCCCCTGCCCTACCGCTGCTCCGGCGTCCCTGACTATGGCCACGTTCAATTAAGCTAAGTTTTTGGAAAAAACTTTACTCATTTACTCCCAGTTTATTTGCCTTGAGGTCAACACTGCGTTTACCAAACTAGTCTTGATCAACAAAAGTTCAGACATTCTATTTGAATAAGAGCTGATGATGCCTACTGCGCAGGCGAAAATGTATACTCTGTAAGATCTTAGTGTCTGATTCTTTGCTGGAAAAGGATTCCTTTCGATAGACAGAGTTCAGAGATTTGTGAATATACAGTGCTAAATGTGTGCCAATGATGGCCAAGAACAGTTCATAATCGGATTTTATAAGATTTATGAAAATAGACGGTTTTATGTTTACCTGCGAAAGTGCCTAAAGATAAATGTTTGAAGAAATTCAAATATTTTGGCTAGATAAATTTAGAATGTTGCTTGAAACTGAGCAATAAATTTCAAGCGCGCCTGGACTTCTGCAAATCTTCTGTCTTAATAGGATGGCATTTACACACCAGATGTATTTAAGTTATGAATAGCCGTGTCGCCAGCGGTCTACGTATTGATCGGGTACATTGAAAATGGAAAACCAGGGGTTTCTTTAATAGTTCCTAGAATGTATCGCTGCTGCCTGCATGCTTTGTCACTTTTTCTTAACGTACGCTAAAAAAACATGCTTGATGTGATCCTTACTTGCAAGAACAGGTGCAATCGATAGAAAAATTGCCATAAATCCAGTTTTCTGAGTGCTATCGTCACTAGAAAATTGTATTAACATTCTGTTTGATGTTGATTTGACGTTGCTTGGGCGAAAAGGTCCGCAGAACTTTCCCAACGCTGGATGGTTTGGGCTAGGCCCGTTGAACACCTCCACGCGATCATAGACACAATTAGAACTGCTTTCCAATGTGAAGTATCTGTAAGGTTGTTGTAAGTTATGTTATTTTAGGATCGTGTTAAAATACAGAATAAAAAAATCTTTTAAAGACAGACATCTATTTTCAGACATGCTCTTCTATCTATACAGCTTTTTCTATCATATAGTCGAAGTTGCCTGTGCTACCAAAGTTTGTAGTGGTAAAGACCTACGACCTATGTTACGACTCTGTTGTTTGGTATGACAAATGGTCATCCCAAGTCAAAAAGCTATGCGAATGCTGAACTCGGCTCAAGCTAATCAAATCGGCGTATTATGCAACGGATTTTGGAATCCAACTTACGGCAATTCTTCCTGCTTTGAATTTGAGTAAGGTAAATTTACAGTAACGTACTTTATCGCGGTTGGGCGAAAAATGATGACTTGACGCTTTTTGGTCAATTACTTCAATCACGACGCTTGCCGTCACAGCAAAGTAAGCAGCCGTCCCCTACTCCATAAAATTTAAACAACTTAAATGAGTCTCAATCAATCTAGGATGGCCGAAATCGGTCGTTTTCAACCTTTTTTGTCCCATCATCCCAATTATGTTCTCGACATGCGTTTATCGCCCTCTAGATCATAAAAACCAAACGCAAGGTAGTTTTTTAATTTTAATTTAAGTAAATGAACACGTATAAGCACCACGCCCTCAGCGTGTGATGGCTGTGCTTGGTGACGTTCACATAGCTTGGTAATATTAGGAGACATTTTAGCAAATACCTGTAAGGTTCACTTGTAAACCCCTCGCTTTTGAATTGATATGCAATTTCTTTGCTTGGAGAGCATGAGCGTCACAGCTGAAAATCCTTTTCTAACCAGATATGATGTAGTGAATGATAAGACCCACATCCTGGTTCCATGCGTAAGAGTTGGTATCTGCGAGCTCTGCCTTGCACCAAAATAAATCATATAATTCTTCGTTGAATAACATTTTGGATTCAGCAACGTTTTGCAAGTCGATCAACGGGTGTGGCGATGTGAATATGTCACATGCAGTATAGCCCTGAGTTCTTGACAGTAGTGGAAGAGTGTACCTGGTCGAGCGGGCAATATCTACTGTACTGCTGTTATGCGGAGGATCGTGGGTTCGACTTTCTTTAGTTGACTCAAGTCGACGCAGCATTGTGGCTACAATACTGGTGTTGAATTTCATCTTCTATGGAAGAAAGTTCTGCAGAAAATGTCCTAAGTACCCAGCTTGGAACGTGGAGGTCAGCAAGATCTGAATACCGTGTTATCATATCTTCCACGAGGGTACCTAAATGCGCAGCATTTTACCCTTTCTTTTTCAGTAACAGCATTTTCACTGAGATTCGAAAACTGCCATGCAAAAGAATGTTTCGAAGCAAATTTTGCTTGTAGAAGAAAACCCGAGCAATAAATGAGGTGATCACACTCTTGCACCTGACGAGAGTGATTATTTCTAGCTGAAGTATCTTGTTTACTTCATTTATGGCTGGGAAAATATCAACTAGATAAGCGATATCATTCATCATTGGCTTCACTGCTCCAGTCAATTGATTGTCAATGTCAGTGAGGAGTTCGACAACTGCATTATAAAGGCAATGAAAGCGACTCAAACAAGCATCCTTTGCAGGCCCGTCGCCAGGATATAGTAGCAGGGGGGGCCAAAAACCAGAAGGGGGGGCACATTTTAAAAATACTGCATTGGATGTATGCAGCAACCAGGGCGCCAAACGTGAAATGGGGGGCACAGATTTCAAACTGGAAGGCCGGGCACCACTGCCCCCACCAGGTGACGGCCCTGATCCTTTGAAAGCTTACGTACTATGTACTGTAGTAAAAGACGTTGAAAATCTTCACTGTATTCACAAAAATGTGGGAGGAACACTCTATCACTGAGAGCATGAGGTTTGATTTGTTGACACATTTTACGACAATAGCCTCCTTTACGACAATAGCCTCCTGATACAGTTCTGTACTTGAGATACCGGGCAACCAAATGCTACCTGCGAGTCACATAATGCATAGCAACAAGTGCAGAAATTACTCCTTTCAATAGTGCTATGGATCTTCCCAACCACAGCTGGCGCACCACCTGTTGCGCATTGTAGTATAATCCTCATTGGGATATCTTTTTCTTATTAGAATTTCTCCCTCCATTCAAGATACTTGATGCCGGAGTATCTGTAGGAAGACTGACTGCAACATCATTTCTTCTTGACGTCGAATATTATGCACAAAACGCACATATCCCAACAGCAGCGATACATTCCCATCCAACGTGGATTCATCTATTGCGGTGAATGCTTTTTCACGGACAGAATCTCAACAAGCTGCTTCAGCTCATCATCACTCATTTCATCAGTGCGACGCTAAATGCCATAATTGTTCAGAAGCAGAGCCTTCAAAACTGAGGTAGAGGTTGTTGCGCAACCGTTTCAATGATACTTTTGCGCCTGGTAGCACAAGATCTCCAATAGTGTGGAGTTTTCGCAATTAGCAAGGAGGTGTTATACGACGCAATAAGACCATCACCCTTACCCGTGTTCGTCCTGATAAACAGAGATCGAATTGCAGATTGTTTTTACATTCCGAAGCTTGTTGAAGTCGCTGTTTGGATGTTTTCTTTTGAGACGATCTTTTGGCCGACTGGGCATCACTGCCTCATGATAAAACAGTATCACATAGCAGGCACATTGGTCGGCTTGAGTCATGCGAAATAGTTGTGAAGCCAAATTGTAAATAACTAGTGTCACTACTGTCATATTGCCGAACTTTTACTTTCTTGATCTTCAGAAACTTTGAAGAAGGTTGGAATGAGGTAACTTCATCAGGTGATGCTGAGGACACATTTCAAAACTTGTAAAACAGAAGATGCTCCTCACCTATTCAGCACTTTCTAGAACTGAAACAAAAGGCTAACATGTTCTTTCCAAAATATATTGTACAGATTAGCTATAGCCTTTATTGTATTGTGCTGCGTCAAAACAACTTCACGGCTTATCAAAACAGTTTTCACTCTCAGAAACTCCAACAATGCTAATCTTGAAGTTAGACATCGCACTAAAAGTCGTCGTACCAGTGCAACTTACTATAAGTCACAGTTGCGGTACAAACATTTCGATTAGTTATCCATTTGTGTTAATGAAAGTTTGAATGGTCAAAGAAGGATGACTCACACATATTCTTTGCAAGGCTTCTCAGAAGGACACGGTTCCTTGCTTAGCATAATAAAGCAGGCTATACTATGATATTGTCGGGCCAAACAATCGCATTCCAAAGCTTAGGATTTGAAATCATTGTGACATAATCAAATTAAAATACAGGCGTGTGGAACATTCGCAGTCAATGTTAAGAGCTTTAGCACCAAACTCCATCAATTATTTAAAATATTACACTGATGTAAGAAAGAAACAAAGAAGTTGAGTGTGTGTATAATTGGAGCCTGTCGAAGTAAATCAAACAATCGTTTAGCGTTTTCGCCCCCTTTGTAGATTTATTGCCCGCTTCGATTTTTTCACCTATTTCATTTTACCACGTTGAGAAGCACTGCTCTAAATTCACTCCAACGTAACACTAACTTAAATGAGATATGAAAACAACACATGCTTCTTAAAATAACACAGTGGCAGAAAAGGTTTTCACATCAGCAGCAAACTTCAACAAATAGAAAAAATGTACATGATATCCACAGCCATTTGTCGCAAAAGTCCTGCAGCAATTTCGTAGAAAGTTTCGAAAACAATTAAACAATACTTAGCCATCGGCAACGAAATTCTCACAAGATTTACGTGCTTTCATCGTGGTGCATTGTTTTCAGCAACCACTGCTCTTCTATACCTTTTTATACTGATGTTCGACTAGCGTAAATAAAAAGTGGCCTAAGTTTTCAGCAGTTTCCTAAAATTTTGCAAATGGAGATGCTTCATGTATATTGTATAGTATATTTTAAAATACTTTTTTAAGCTAAAAGTGCTATTGCTGCTTCTCTTTGGAGCAGTAGACCTGAATTGCCATGAGAAAAATGGGAAGATGGAGTCTGGAGATGTTGATAGCAAGTTTGGTACTTACATGGGCAAAAATACTCAGCTTCTATTTCAACAGAACGTTCAATGAACAAAACATTTGAGAAACATAAGCAAATTGCGCAAAGCGCATTAACTTACTGAAATTTTAGCAGTATCGTATGCTTTTCTTCTACTGTAACTTGCCAGTGACAATTAGAATTGGCATCATATTCATCAGGAAAGTTGGGTGATAAAATGATTCCTTGGCCATCAAGAATGGTATGGTTGCATCCCGGATAAATGCTTAACAAAAAGCACAATATGTCTCAACTTTAAATACATCAACTCATGCAGATAATCTGATACAGCTATGGCACTCGCCATAGCTTTCGATTACCATACTGGCAAACTTTTCAGACTGAAAGAATAAAATCACAGAAGATCATGGTTGCAGAGGGTAGGTTACAAAAATAAATAATAAAGCTAGAACTTCGATACCTACAGACTCAATTTTCTTANCAATGGTAGATACACAGCTGTTCAAGCAAATAAGATTTGCAAAAACTCCAGCAAACGCATAATAAAATGTGGCGAAACATCAGTCATGTATACGTTGCTGTAAAATCACAGACCATAGAAAGTTTTACAAAACAAAGACATTTAAAGCAGTGCCTTGACTGACTTTTTTAAGCCAATCCCACTGACATGGAGGGATGTGTACTGCTTTAAAGTGCGGCTCTAATGATCTCTCGACAATTTGTTAAAAAGTTTCTCCACTAGTTTCAAATATGCACTTCTCGACCAATTATGTTTCAGTTATGTTTCAGATAGGCTAGCCAACTTGAATCCGCACACATGAAACCATGGCGTGCATATTTTCGGTAAAAAACTTTTGTTCGCTTTGGTGTTGTTCCGAACAATATCCTTAACACAAATTGCGAAATATATTGCCTGACGACCACGTTCAGATCACACCCGTAGTAAAAACAGATTTGAACAACAAGACGATAGTCAGCTTCAGCCTGAAGAAAGTTCTGGCAACCTAATGGTAATTCTCTGGCCATTACATAAAATTGCCTACCAATTAAAAGGATTTTCCAATAGAAGACAAAAAACATTTTAAAATGAAAAATTTACCAAGTCCATTTCGGTCCTGACCGCCGAAAAGTAGGTTTAGTCGGTAGCGTACCTAGGGGGAGCGGGAGGGGCGGTTCGTTCAGGGCCAGATTTCTATTTCTGGCCGCCCACAGGCTCTAACTAGAATTTTTTAGGAATACCTATTTTTCGCTGCAATGCTCGGCACCACATCTATCAGATTCAAAATAATCTTCTGCTGTTTTCTCTGACTATATCTTCTACAGTATTCCCTTCTGCTATATTCACTGAATCTACAGTAACATCATTGATGCAGTTGGATTGACTAGTAGTAGGTTGAGAAGGTGCGAAGAAAGTGTGTAACCTTCGTGTGCTGGCCAAATATTCTTCCAGACGCTTTGCTTTTTCCTTGGCTAGTTCTCTATGGGCAATTGGGCATGTCCACCTAGTCTTTTTCTTTTTTCAGACATCTTAAATTTCCAATCAAGATTACGAAACACTGATACCCATCACACTGGTCGATAGCCTAATTCAAGTCACAGCCTCCTCACATCACAGCCACCCGAATGTACTGAAAACAGGAAAAACAGACAGGCAGATAACTACAGAATGCGTGCTGCAAAATGCCCAAGCAAACCAACTCAAAAAATATTTTACTGCTCCTGGAAATTCTATGGGGAAATGGATGATCCAGGCCTGGGTCCACTCCGGGTTGCACTCTGTGGATGTAGCATTTTTTAAGTGTAACGAGGCGCTCGACAGAGCAAAAAAAAAGCGGCGGTTTTGTGTCTCCACAAAGGAGGTATGAAGATATTGTTTATAACTTTGTCGTCATCACCGATGATGACTGAATCGCCTGAAGTGTTATTTACCGTCAATTCACAATGTACGTTCTTACTAACATTGCTTTACATTTATCTTAACGGATTTCATGCGCAGTTAGCCGCATGAAACATCATTGGGGCAGCACAGCGGACTCAGCTCAATATTTATGACGTAATAACGTTTTTGTTCGGAAATCTTTGACTACGGGTTTTTGTTGCTTGCAAGGTTTCAGGGATTGATGAAGTAAGTTTGTCTTACTCCATTCAAATCAATTGAGTTCATTCACAGTTTCAACTGACTCACTGCAAATATAGCCTTTGAGCTTCGTGTGTTCCTTACCAGTGGGATGAGTATGCAAGCTGCGAACGCTCTTTCTTCAAATTCGAGATGATCAAAACTTATGTAGGGGACCAATTTATTATCACGGGCCACATGAATTGTCGAATGTCATGGGTGAACCTCAAAAAATTCTAATTTTTTCTATGATGAAAAATACAACGAATACACATAATGTTTTTTTAAGGAGAATAAGCAGAGAAAACTACGACAAGAAGCAAAAGTCTTCTCTTGACTTACTGTCCATTCAGGCCGGCAACCACTGCAAGCAACCCCGCAATTGTTCACGCCCCGAAATTTTCAAAAACATTATAAAAACGCCAAAAACGTGTTGTTAGGTAACCAACAAATTCCAATCACTTTGTCCCCTCGAAAATATCAGCTGTTTGCCCAGTGTGCAATCAATCACTAATATTGCAGTTTCGTTTTGACGCTATGTTGCGTCATTTGGGCAGAAAAAATTCTGACGCAGGCCATATTAAATAGCCATGCGGGCAACATTTGTCTCGAAGGCTGCAAGTTCCCCGTCCCTGTGACGTTGAATGTACAATGAGCCAAACGAGGGTAACCGATCTCGCGGTGCTTTCAACTGAGCGAGAACGTGTTGAAACACTGAACTTGGACATGGTCATGGAAGAGTTTGCTTCGAGGAAAGCAAGAAAAATCAACGTATAGCAGTAAAATTCATTCATCCACAACCAAAGGCGCAGCCAGGGGGGGGGCTGAAGGGGCTTAAGCCCCCCCTTTAGCGATCAGAATATTGATGTTTATTTTCTTAGTTTTTCACCAACATTGTACTGTAAGTCGAGATCAGGTGCATTGCA
>JGI24158J21664_10009002_pt1 | contig 13322 bp, 8 predicted proteins | sample Ectturendosymbi3_FD_21664 | JGI IMG/M metagenome (IMG submission 21664) | reverse complement strand
TGGCTCCTTTGGCCCCCTGGCTACACCTATGGCCGTGCTAGCGGTGTTCCACTGCATACAGGGGCGTAACGAGGTCAGATAGTGCCCGGGGCAAGAAACAAGTTTGGTGCCGCCATGTTTGAACCTGAGGTCTTTAGGAAGCAAATTTACTGTATTGAAGAAAGTACTTGTGACATTTTTAATTGATATGATAACAGCAATGATTGTACTCATTGCAATTCAGTATTTAATTTTTCTGTTCACAATCAAGGACAAATCAACAAGACTATTAGCAAGAACAAAGCATGCTTGACTCACTCATCGATAACTGTTGTGAAACCCACTTTCACTTATTACGTACGGTTTTACGTTCATTCACAAGACATAACACTACTGGACTGTTTTAATTTTTCTACTGCACTTAGAATAGAAAATGGCACTCAACAAAATTCTTAACCATAAGCACATCTTACGACTTACTAATGTCGTAAATCGAATGAGTCATTGAGGTTGGCGTGAGCAAGCTTAGAATTACTTGAACGAAATGTAAACTGAACTGAGACGTGCTTGATACGGTTTAATTCTTATTACCAGTTAACGTTTTAAGTAACTCGATATCTGCCGACTTTTCTTTTTATTATTGCGTTTATTGTTTTAAGTCAGTTATGAAGAATTGTACCAATTAATGGCGATTCACATGAAAGTAGTATGTACCAAAATGTCCAAACTTGCATGTTGCAAGTAAATTGTACCAGGATTGGTATTAAATTACCAATTTACATTGTGTATTGTGCAAGGTCTTCACTCCCACACGCAAAGCGCTGGACTTCAAACATGCATCGCAGTAACAAAGAACTTAGGGATTGGGGGCCCCTGGCTATAGCCCAGTCAGCACCCCTTTAATCCGCCACTGGTCAGATGACTAACCTTTCAATGGGCGAGAATGAGGGGAACTCCCGGTAGCCCCCGAAGGTGGGTCAGTGTGGGGTGCGTTATTTTAACGTGCATCACTGTGAATTGCGTCACTGTGGGATGTATGTCGTACATCCTGCAAGTGCAAGAGTGTAACGACAACCAATGCGTGAAAAACTGAATGACTTAAATACAACTTTTAGAGCAAATGACATTAACCCGGAGGCTGTTCAACATGATAATGCCCACCGGAAAACGACAATAGCGCACTGCCGATATAATAGTTTCCAAAACAACGTCTGCACCAAACTTGGATAACTTCTGTTTTTGCCAGATGTTTCATAAACATTAAGTTTGTTTTCTTTCGTTTGGCAGCCATGAACATAGCCATGCTTGCCCGGTGTAGAACTTCAGGCTAATGCATCCTCGGTTGAGGTTTGGTAATGTAGTGTTGCTATGGTACCTGATGTTTACCAGGTCTCTGATCGTGGGATGTTAGGACTTTACTAAATTGATATCTGTTCCCTACAGAGCATCATTCCCACTAGACTGTGAATAAACGGCGAACCAGAAATAATTACGAAGGTACGTTCTTACGGTCCCTCAGGTGCCTGTAAAGATTTCCAAATCTCAAAAACGTAAGATTCGTTCGGTGATCCTTTTCTTTTGAAAACCAAGTTGCCAGTTCGGGCTAAAATGCTGCTCCGCCCCAGAAAGAGTAAAAGCAAACGGGCAACTTGCTCCTAGGACCAGCAGCAGTGAAAGACATGTACAGGTTGGGAATGTTTAATCTTTGATAAACTGTCGTAGAAAATAAATAACGTTTATCGGCAACAGACAATCCAAACACGGGCTCTGTTCGTCCAAATCAGGGCCTCCAAGCGTTTTTAGGCGAGGACCACATAGCCTGACACTAAACATGCGGAGGGTCAGACATTGTACGAAATGTGATTGTTACGGGATATGTTACATTCTACTATATCAACAAATGTTTCGTGCATATATTAATGTTTTATATTATTGACAAAATGTATTTGCGGCCGGATCAAAATGGCTTTGCGGACAGGATTTGGCCCGCGGCCGTAGTTTGGAAACCCCTGGTTTAACAACGAGTGCCTTAAAATCGGATGAACTGGTGATATCTGCTGCAGTTCAGAAGATCAAATGAAATGTTTCATCTAAGAGAAATGCGCATTTAAAATTTTCTGTCTCAATTGCACTCAATACGAGGGAAAGTACGAGCGATTACAATCAGAAGGTTACTCGGTCATCAGGTCAGTTGCAGCTGAGCAATACCAACGTTGCAAGACTTGCGCCTCAGATTGATTGATTGCGAAGTAAGAAAGTTTCAGCGCTTGAAAGTACTCAGGTTCGTTCGAAGCTCTTCTGAATAATTTGTGATGTTCGCGTATGTCCATGAGCAAACTGGCATTAAACAAAAGCGCACCAGATCAACTTTACATTTTCTGAATCTCGCACTTTTCGAAACGTCAAATTTTCTGCCATCCCTACTGACTGTATCACTGGAAGTCTTGAGACGTTGCAATTTACTTTCTCCGAAGTCAAGTTTTCTCGAAGAAAAATTGAACAATTTATTTTTGTGATGCAGCGCGCCATTACACGTTAATGCAACACTGAAAGTTAATTTGTCAGGTATTGCGAATTTCCTTCACGGAGCTGTTCTGGCTTGTGACATGAACTGGCAGGAGTTGAACCACCGACCTCATGAGGCTGAGTTCATGACCTTTGCTTCCTAGGACAGCACTGGTGGATGGTTTGACAATGAATGCGAATTTATGGCCAGAGCCCGAAGCTAAACGAAAAGCTCACAGCGCACACAGCAACTTGCCTCGTCCCTTCCTCCTACCTGTTCTTCGCAGCACGGACAGCAACAATCAAAATAACCAGCATCTTGGGCTGCAATGCAGGAAAACGCGATGCTCAGTGTGCAGAGGACCAGAGCGATCAAACCCAGGAATGCGAGGACGCTTTCGACGGCCACAGAAGTCTGCGCGTTAATGATAAAATATCCCAACTAACGAAGGAACAATCAACAATATTTACCAGGCGTTTTTTTTTCGGATAACAACTGCTCAACTACACTGTTCCTTATTTCTGCAGAAACTGTGCATGCACTTGTCAACTTTTCCCGGCTCAATCAGCAATGGTACCCCCCACCACAAGTTTTGTTCAGACACAAGGTCCAGGCTAAACGTGAAAAATGCCGCAGGTTTATTTGACCTCTGGTAAGGTAGAACTACCAACAAGCGGCTAATATTGTTCTGTTGCGTTGAAACAACGGTGTGCTTGAATTAATCAAGCATCATCGCAAGCGAAATTTATTAGATTTTAAGTTTGAAACTTCAATTCAAATATTTTATTCAAAAAATCGCAAAATTAAAAAATGTTTGATCGTGAATGTTTTTCAATGGTGCAAAAGAAGTTGGAATTTTAACAAGTTTGCTTTGATATGCAACAACGCGTGCTTTTGAAGCCACTTTGCTGTTATCATGAGGTGATCAGCTGCTGATAGGCAGTCACGTTTTCTCTTCTATGATTCCGTCACATCCAACCAACATTTATTAGTTTCCCATCTACTTGCCAGAACCGCAAATGCTTTTTTTCCGGGAAAAGTTGAATAAATAGTCAGTGACGTCATGAGGGTAAGCGGTCCCAAAGAGCAATCTTATCGGTGATTCCCCCAAACAATGCACCCGGTCACCCAGTTCTATGTGCACACAATGGAAGAGACGCTACGAGTGACAGAGGACGTCGTTAGAAATACTCGACCAGGTATCGAACCAGATATAATAACTTTCCTGGACTGCTGTAAAACTTCTATATTGTAAAGATTTTTTAGTTGTTTTGTTTCACTTTTGCAAAGAACACCCACAAAACCGGCAACAAAATATCCTGCTTCCCATGTATTTTCATTTTGGCTGCACCCCCACCCCCTGTCGTTCACTCAGCATAGCTAGCTTTGGCGCTCTCAAGTGACTGAACTCCGGGGGAAGTTCTTTCTTTTCTCTTTGTTACGTCACATCACATAGAATAGTGTGGCAGAAGTTTCCAGAATAAATTCCTGACGTTCACTCACTTGATCGCTCTTGAAGTTATTGGCGGCCAGCGTTCCTAGAACGAACATCACAATAGAAAATATCACCGACAGCCCGGAAAGCCCCGTGTGAGTCATCAACTGTGGAAACAAGAGGGGGGTGTGGATCAAATCAACTGTTTGTTCAAGAAAGGTTTAAATTTGCGATGCAATTAGGTTGTTCGCCTGTCTCCAGTTCATCAAGTGCTAACAAATTCTAATAGACACTTCCAACAGATATGTGAACAGAGATCTGGTGATTAACGGTAGGCATTCAGCGTTGACAACAGGTTTCTTCGAATCAGACAAAATTTTTAAAGATCCTATCTGTCTGTTGAAGGCATTGACTAAAGATCAAGTACCTCTGCAGATTAGGCATATACTGCTATATAGTAAAAAGAAAAAACTGGTAAGGGTGTCATGAAAGCTTTGGTCATTCCATGTCAAATTAACACCACCATCACCAATTTGCTTCACACTGACACTAATTTCATCAAATTCTACCCAGTTGTTGCTGAGATTTAGAAATTGGACGGTACCCCCCACTTTCGGCAAAAACTTGAAATTTCAAAGGCAAATATCTCCGAAACTATTGGTCGGATTTCGATGAAATTTGAAATGTGAGCGTTTTTATGTGCAACTTATCTGCATACTAAATTTGAAGCAAATTAGTGATGGTAGTGTTAGGACCGTTGGGTGATCTGCTGTGGAATGACCCGCATGTTTTATAGATTCAGGCCAATAGTCACTTATTATTTTTACGCAGTCTTTGAATGAAGCAAAAATTTGGCAAAAACTTGAGTAGTTTAAGTTGAAATAAATCAATTAAAATCTACCAGTGATATCAAATGATCGTCACTGAATAAGAAAGGACTGAGTGCTATGAAGTAAAAACTCCCGAGACGCATTTTTTGCGTGACATTGGCGTCTGACGCGGTTTTCAAATAAACCGTTGATGCTTAGTGGATGGGTATTGGAAGGCGCAGACCATGAAAATTGAAATGAATCCACTTAGAAAATTTCCTGCTGAACAAAACGCAATTTATCAATAACTTTTGCTCAGGTTTGTTTCATGAAAAGGTCCATAAAACTTGCTCAGAACAACAACTTTCCTGTTATGCTGCTTCAAACATGTTCAGTACTGTTACGCGTACACCAACACACTCACTCCCTAAACTCACCAAGCGACAGGTTGGTTTCTTGCCACTGACAGCGCCAGATATCCCGCCAAGCAAAATCTAATAAAGATCGAATGCAATGCAAGTTAAACAGCAACTAAGCAGAAAAACAAAGCGATTACGATCAATACTTCGGCTGAAACGCAATGTAGGCCTAAGGTCTATAAATTATAATATATGTTTTCATTCAGAAGGCTATTTAAGCCGCATCGCAGCTGTCAGCTTCGGAGCACTGGCAAAGAAAAGCTGTTATTCACCCACACTCCACACCATATTCCTGAACCATCGTTGTAATTGTTATGGTATACGACGTAGTCATATTCGTTGTGGTTATAATACTGTGCTGGTGGTCCATTCAATATTCCCAGCAGAACAGAACTGCAGATGATTGAGATCAATCCGATGATAAGCTCAGAAATCTGAAGTCAAAGAGAGAAAACATGCTTAAAGGAGATGAAGGCGCCCAGGAAAACAATATTAAATTAGCGTTGCCTCCCATTAAATAGTTAACCTTAAATCACTTCCACTTTTTCACGTGGCAATTCATAGCTCCTGTTTTGTATGAGCTCCATTTCTGGTCGCGAAGCATAGAGGCTGACATGTTCACGTTACTTGACATAAACAACCACCATGCTGCAGAGTAACTTCAAATGATTGACGCAAGTGACTAGTGCAGCAGAATAAAGTATTTTAGCGCAAACCTAATTAGCAGGTTAAAACATGATATAGTAACAAGTTGCCCTAAAATGCTTTTATGTTTGTTTATCAATGACTCGGGGCCGGATTAAGGTAGCGCGGGGCCTGTACCATATTAACAGCGCGGATCATGAGTTAAAAATACACTTGAACAAGTGAACAGCTGCTAAATTATAAATACTGTTTGCATTCATGTGACTAACATTAGACATACCAAATTTCGCAAGTTCGAGAAACCTGGTCTTACACAGGAACCGGTGGACATTATGGGCTACATATCTTTTTTATCAAAAATGCACATACGTATCCTTTTACCAAGAAGGAATGCATTTTTGTACAGCTCATAGGAATAGTACGGAAACAGTAATTAAATGTCCCAGACTCATCAACAAACTTTATCATTGCTATATCTAGACAGTGTAGTCTCAGTATGTTTCGAAGTGGATTGTCAAAAGCCGCAAAGTTAATGCTTAAGAGTGCAGTCTCTGACGCAATTCATATGTTTGTCAAAATAAAGCAAACATTATGTGCAAATGTGTCAAAAGAAGGGCACCTCAACACCTTTAATGCACAGACAAAGAACATTATTTAAAATCAAATGACTTCAAACAATTTACAATATGAAATTGACTTTCACGCAGAAGTAAATTCCCAGAAAAACGAAAAAGTGAACTTGCTTTCAGCGAATGAAGTTTCTCTATATGTAACATGTGTAAAATATAGGGTCCCTTTCTCGGAGTTGGCCTGGGGCACCTAGATTCTTAAATATACCTCACTTCATATAATGAAGAACAAATTTAACACAAAAGGACCGCGGGGCCCCCAAAAGCGCGGGGCCTGTAGCAGCTGCTACATTTGCTACTATTGTTAATCCGGCACTGCAAGGTCTGTCTCCAAAGTTTTCCCAAGCTCAAATATTTTGAAACAGATAAACGGTGCAATTCGGACTTCTGACCAGCAGTTACGTTGATGCGTTGTATCAAACTGCAACATGAGAATAGGCTACAAAACGTGACCCAAGTCTTCATTTTGTCACAAGAAATGAAAGATTAATAATCTTATTCAAAATAAAGCAATCTTTTTTACTCTCTTTTAGATTTTTTATGCAATGTGTGAAATAAAATGCCGAACGTAGTTAATCAAGAAACTTTAGTTCAATATTTGTTTGTTTTAAACAGAAATCCAAACTTGCTGCGTGGAGCACGTAACATTTGCGCAATGTTCATCATGAAATAAAAATTGAACAAGCAGTCGGCTGCAACGGCTTAGATTCACTTTTATTAAATGTGTTTAATGTCTACGCTTTTACCGATTAATGAAGTCAGGTTTTCAAAATTCTTGAATTGTTACAGTCGGTTAGGCACGCGCCACCAAATACTGGTTAGCTGGGTTCGATTCCCGGTCCCGTCATACCGAAGATTGAAAAATTGTATTTGCGGCCTGTACAGCCTCGTGGTGGATATTGCGTGCTGCTGCCACTGACTCGCCACCAGTGCAGCATTTACTGCGAAAGTAGCCGCGTGGACCACGGCGCAAGTAAGCGGAGATGGGCGCTGTTTACTGCTCGTGACAATCCGAAAGGTATACAGTAACTGAACAAACCTTTCAATTAGTACCAGGAATTGAATCTCGAAAACAGTTTTTCTTAATTTTTATAATTTGAATCGTGCATTTTTGCGTGCTTACCAATAATTAAAAATCCTGACGACTTGTTTCAGGTGTGAGCAAATGTCTAACAGATCCTGGAAAGCTTAACTTTTTACGGTTAGTTAAAAGCCAAGTTTTACGAATTGAAGTGAATAGAAATTTTCATGAAAAACAATTCATTTTCAACAAACCCTCTTAAAACTCTGGACTCTCTTATAGTGCGGTTTCTTAGCGGAACACACAAGTGAAACAACATTTTGTTGGACCAGACTTAATACTGTAGATGCAAAGTCCTAATGACATCAACAAAACATTTGCCAAATCTTACTCCCAAACCAAACAGAAGTTTCTTGTGAACAATAGTCGGTTCCTCTGAAGGATGAGATGGAGTCGTTGCAGCGCCATCTACCGGCGCTACGGACATCATTTCTTGAATCGTCAGTTCGGCGAGTTTAAAATTATCGGTTTGTACGTCTCGTTAGAGTGGTTCAGATGCAGGTATCTGCAGATAATAGAAATGTATCATTAAGGTATTTTTTTCATTTGCATACGAGCTGATGATGTCTACCTAGTAGGCGAAATATAGGTTCGGTAAGATCTTAGTGTCTGATTCTTTTCTGGGCAAGGATTCCTTTCGATAGACAGTGTTACAGTATTTTTAGTTGGTTTAGTTATTAAAATATATCCTTTGTCTATTTTGAATGGCCACTGATATTATCCCATCTTCAACGTTAATTGGTATCAAAGTCATCAGCTCCAATACTGCATTGACAGGTCACAAGGCTACATCAAAGATCAAAAGGCTGCATCACAGGTCAAAAGGTTATATCCATGGTCAAAAGGTTATATGAAGACCAAAATGTTTTCTGCGTTTGTTTTAACTTCGTGATTTTCAGATGCAGGAGTGGAAGGATGCTATTCTGGCGAACCCAGTCGTCGAGAGCATTTCAATGAAGCTGCGACAGAAGCAGCAGAAGCGAACACAGTAAGGCACAGAAAAACGAAAAATAACAAGACAAGAGGCTATCACCGGATTCCCTGATCTGAGAGTCTTCTCGTGAGGAGCGTTGGGCCGTGATTATAAAATCGATTCGAAGTGATGGCGCATCAGAACAAAAAGGTAACAGAATATGAAGAAATCTTTTGCAAAGTCACAAGTCTGTACTGCCGAAACCAGCTGATATTTTCGGGGGCAAAATGATGTTAACTTGTTGTTGTACCTAACAACTACACATGTTTTTTTAAATTTCTGAGGGGTGGGGAAATTTTTGGTTGCGCCCTTTGGTTCCGGGCTTGCAAGTCTGTCTTCGTAAATGACCGGGTTGTAATCAATGAACCTACAATTTCAACAAACTTTAAATTTCCTTACAGCATCGAAATCATTAACAAAGGCTGCGCAGCTCATGTTTGGTTGTAATCCGCTCATATAGTATTCCCAGCCATAAACTTGAAGTGTAGCAAACAATTGAGTGAATTTTCCGGGATGACGTCTCGTGTTAACAAAAGGACTTGGCGTAAAAACCTTAGATGTCCACTGAAAATAACAGGATTATCCCAGTTCCGTTGACAGTTACTTTCGCATAAAACCGATGGCAGAAAAGTTTACTCAACGACATACAACCAAACAATGTGATGAGGTACAGAGAATGGAAAGGTGCACAAGAAATCCAAACGCAAAATGAAACAAGCAAAAAATAATAATTCAACAACCTCATGCGCCTCCGAACAACAAAGTATTCGTTTAAACAGCAAACTTTCGAAATTGCTCTTCTCCGACTCAGATGAAACAAGATAAACAAAATGTATATTTTAAAAATGTTTCTGAACAGGAGTCAAGTTCTTACCTTTAATTTGAAACGACTTTGAATGAACATCTTCGTCGTCTGTTCCTACTAGATATTGACGCCAGTCATTTCTCTCTCATCAGGAAGTCTGCTTATATATCGTGGACTTCATCACAGAAGCCAGTTTTCACGTGCGATTGAGAAACGATAGAACCAATTCGTAAAGTCACAACACAACTGACACATCAAGCAATCGGCTCACAACAATAAAACCATTGTCTCCATTTGCTCACCAAGTCGTTACCTCACATTTTTTTACTCATAGCACAAGAACGCCGGTTGCAGACTTCACTTAGGATAAAAGTAGATTAAACTTTTAATGGCTCCTTTCATTGGGGTATGCCGCAATAGCTGAAGCTAGTGTGAAGGTTCAGCGAGACACAGTTATGAGCAGGGTTGCGGAGTCGGAGGTAAAATATCCGACTCCGATTCCAACTCCGACTTTTCAAATTTCCGATTCAGACTCCAGACTCCGGCCTTTCCAAAATTTCCGACTCCCTGACATAAAAGGAATGAAATTTGGCTGCTGTTAAAATCAGTGGAAATCGTGGCACGCTGTAGTTCTTAATGCTCCGTATTTTCTCGCTATTTACTCAGGAGCGGTAAATTTCGTGAATGTACTTGTTTACATTTGGTGCGTAAGGTGCTGTGTTCGGTAACCGCGCCTGGGGCATCACGTGAACGCGTGGACTCCGATCATACCGGTTCCAGAACATTGTGAGTCAGCACCGAGTAGCACGCCCAAGCGTGAACGGTTCGTTGTTGAGTTCGTCCGTTTGATTGTTTTTGTTTGTTTCTTCAGCTATGTCGACTTTTCAGTTTAGTAATAGTCGATAAAGACATGAACTCTCGTAACACAAAGCAAGAAATCTCTGTTTCAACAAAAGTTTCAAAACAAATTGTTAAATTTCAACAGGAATTCCCAATTCAAGAGTGTGATGTAAAAAATGATCCAATTGGACACCCGGAGTCGGATTCGGACAAAAAATCGGACTCCGACTACCAGTGTTGTTAGGAATCCGACTCCGACTCCTTACGACTCCGATTCCGGCTCCGACTCATCAACCCTGGTCATGAGTGAATTGTTTATGACCAACTAGACATATTTCTCATGTGTCCATGGCAAACTCTGACGATGAGAGAAGAAAATCCAAAAGCTGTCAATCGCTTATTAGGTTTGTTGTCATTTGGTGCAGGGTTGCTAGGTTGGCCTTTTTTGGGTAAATTTCAGAAATATGACTTTGTTCCAAGTTGGTTGGCCCAAGGATTTCATTTTGCCTTTTGTTCTTTTTTGGCCTCATCTCAAGTTGGTTGGCCTTAAAAAATTCGTTTGGCCTTTTGAACTTTTTACGCTGAAAAAGCTTCCTCTGCAGAAAAATATTTACTATGCATTTTTTTCGGCAACACGCTTGAAAAATTCTGTGATAATGCTGTATTAGACCGACGCCTGCGTTCTGATGCTCGTAACATTTGAGGGATGTGAGATTCGAAAAAGTTTTTTCGCGCAACAACTGGAAATGCGTGCATTCATTACCAAGTAGCATTAAGCAGTCTCAACGCTTGTAGACAGGTCTGCGCCTCCGCGATAATAATACGACAATGACGCCGAGAAATGGAAGGGCTCTATGATTCTGGTCTTGAAAGTTCAAGGATGAATTGGAGGTGACTCGCGTACGGGTGCAGAAAGCTGCTGATGGGTCAGTATGCAAACTGTTGCACCAGTCTACCTGAATTGTGCAATCTCACAAACCATGAAAAGTCAGAGAAGCATCAGGAATGAGCTCAACTACAAGGCCAAGCAAGACTTAATCTCGATTTTGAAGGAAGTTTCAAGTGATATTCTTGTAATTTAGATATTTTTTGTGACAAAGGAATAGTATCATCACAAACAAAGTTTGGCGTTTTTCTGGTCTGTTTGGTCTTTTTCTGGCTTAGCACTGTTTGGCTGTTTATTGAAATTTCGTCTGGAAACTCTGATTTGATGCATCTGTTCGTTGTATTTCAGACTTAATATCCGTCAAGTAACATTGAGTATTGCGCATGTAGCTGCCTGCAGTACGTCTGCAATCATCACACTTTGCTTAGGAACACTCTATTAAGTTGTGGTGCAGTTTCAGCATGGGCGCAATTTGGTGGGGGACAGGGGGGGCGTGTCCCTCCCACTTTTTCAGACGGGGGGGACATAATATGCCATGTCCCGCCACTTTTTTGTCTTTAGGTTTTGTATTCGGAGAAGTTTCAAAAATAAAAGCTGTTTTTTAAGGCGTTTTAAGGACCCGATTCGGGTTCCTAGAATTTTAAATCAGGTCCCTAGAATCAGATAAAAATTATTATCAGGTCCCTAAGATCAGAGAAAATCGGGTCCCTACAAATCCATACCGGGTACCTAACATTTTCCTTAAAAAAAGAACCCTGATAAAAGTGATGTTTGTCACGTTCTTATGTGAAGAGCTTTCAAATGTTAGACGGTATGCCACACATAGCCAAGTTCATGTTGAAACGGAGTTTGGTGTGGTATCACTGATTCTGTTAGTTTATAAAGTTTAGCTTCGATAAAATATTTTTTAGCATTTTTCAAGTTTCTAGAGACCGTTAACTGCTGCTGTCCGACATTTTACCCTGTGTGGTATACTGTTGGAAAGGTTATTTTCTTGCAACAGTGAGAGTATTACAGCTACACATGTGAGAGACCACAGTACAGCCATGATTTGTTCCGTGCAGAAATGTAAGTGGCTTTGCTGTAACATTGGTTGCCACGTATTCAGAAACAGACAGCGTACAATTTAATGATGCTTGTGTATATGTCAGAAAGTTAGATTTTCAGTCAAATCTCTGCGAAGCTTTTGCCGAAGACAAAAAGAGCACCATTGTGGAGACTTAGTTTGGGATCGGCAGTTTCGCAAAAGACTGTTTTCAACCGTTACTGAACAGGATTTCAATCAAAACGTTGAAGTTGCCTACAGTATTGGCCTAGCTGTATATTAACCTATAGCTCAGAACGTAGGGTCTTGACTCGGAAATAAGGATGAAATATACATTTATCCTTACTTCCTTTAATGTCGCGACAATGGTGACCAACAAATCCAAAAGATATTTTTTCCTTGACACTTGCACGTTATGCTTGTGCTGAAAGCATTGGTTCGTAAGTCATCTTATTTACTTGACTTTAACCAAACTCACAATGCAGCAATGTTTTCATTTAAGTGCGAAACATTTGCTTTACAGATACATCTCACCTGGTTTTGTTGAACATTCTTTTCGTGTTAAAGGTGAAACTTGGTAATTTTTTGCCAATTCACCATTGTGCATTTTGATTTACTCTCAAATATATTTTTGCGTCGTTATGCAAGTAGAACTCTTAGAATGAAAATTTTGACATGGTGCAGAGTTATAAGTCAGGCCGGGCTTTTCGGGTCGTGCCAAGGTAGGGCTTAAGTTTGTCAAAATATGTCGGGCCAATTTCGGGCCTGCATACAAAACTTTTTTATAGCATTAAGAGCAACGTTTGTTTTCTTTCGTGACGCAGATTTGTTGTGCTCACCGCAGTACAGTAACTTCTGTGAGTGAGGTGATTTTTCTTCATCTAATTCTGTTTGCAAACACAGCTGCGTTCTTTTATTCTATGTTGGGATTAGTCTCATACTCTTCTTGAGAAGGCGACAGCGGTGAGGAAATTAACACGCGATGGCTTTGCCTCAAAGAGGTCAATCACTCACGCGATTCTTGACTTGCTTCAAGAAGCCTTCAAGTACAAGCCGGATTTTCATATCTATAGAGCAACCCTACAAAGTTTCTTTTATGCCCATAGAGTTATCTTAGATATACGAAACTGTAGTTTCGTGACAATTTCTTTTTTTCTTGAGAAATAGTACATTCCAGTATTATCGATGACTAACATGCTACGTTTGTGCCAGATTATGCCAATGTTTTGGTCAAGGTGGTTGCTATTTTCGGTGTGATAAACCGTGTACC
>JGI24158J21664_10009001_pt1 | contig 13323 bp, 10 predicted proteins | sample Ectturendosymbi3_FD_21664 | JGI IMG/M metagenome (IMG submission 21664) | reverse complement strand
CCTGGTGAACAGTTGATTGTGCTTGCTAACGGTGACGACGAGAGTGATCTCGTCGGGTGATCTCTATTGTTGCTTGCTGCCGCGGTGCGAAGCTTTGCGCATATGCTGCTCAGGATTTCCGATCGCAACACTACCATTCAAGTAAGCATCCCCATCCTTCAACTGAAACTCGTCATGTCATGTTTACGTGCACAGATGTAGGTTGCTTGACGAAACCATCGTGTGAAACACCCACGGTTTCATGCGTCAGACTCTATTCAGTTAAACTGGTAGTTTCATTGCAATGAATCAAGCATGAGATGAACCAGTAGTGAATTTTGTAGTAATCAATTCTCGGACTATTACCACACACGTTATATATAACACGTTACCCTCTCCCAGCAGCATATGCAAATGACACCGTTTACATCATTTGGCCGATAGAATGTAAAACGCAGCAATAGCAATGCAATAGTTCCTTCTGCGCTTTGCAAACGAATCCAAAAACACGGCAGAAGTGAAGCTTGGTTCGGCTGCATACCAAGAGCAAGCCAAACCCTATGCAATGTTTTCTGGCAAGACATCGCTGGGACGAAGTGGAAAAAGGTCAAGAAAAAGTAAAACTGCAAATAAGAAATCAAACGAAATTTCAATCCGGTCGACCACGAGGCTCATTCATCAACACAAGATTTTATGTTGCTGCATACTGGAGAGTAGTTAATATAATTTTACTTGAAAATATAGGTATCTATTTTTGGACACTCTCCCATGTGTGCTTTTGTGATACTTCTCCATGGAAAGGCGACATTTATGAAAACAGTTTTGTAATTTTTCATAAAAAAGCAAAAAATAAAGTTTAAATCAGTTCCGTGGGAAACGTTCTTGAAAAAAAGTTTTATGAGAGGCGATGACGTCAAAAACCAACTCGAAATAAAGATTGTGCTCCTGAGGAGAATTAGTTAGAATTCAAATACAAACAGTGGATTGTTGCGAAGAATGCTTAAGGAAACGTTGTAGAGACCTTTGGACAGAAAGTGTTTGCAAATTGCATGAAAACCGCATAGAATGCCATTGGCACCAGCAGAAAAACATGGGTGTCATTAGGTTTACCAAGGTGTTTTTAAATCTGGTATAGGTTTTCATTACGCTTCATAGGAAATGAAACCTCGAATAAGATGGTCTTCATTCTTAAGCTTCCAGACTATGCACAGCACTTACTTTCAGTGTAAATTTTTTGTGCACTTGCTGCAAAGCCGAGCAGCGGTTGAACGCTTCGACGATTGGCGAATGCAGCAACAGGTGAGGCGACTTGACGAACACAACGTATTTTTCTGCAACCGTGAAACAAAGTTTCCAAAAAACTTTTGGCAATTGCAGGTTCCACCTTGGATTCAAAATTCATTCACTAAGACCTTTCAGTAAAAATTGGCACAAAAGAACGAATACAATAAGATTCGATAGCAAATCTAGCAGCAGAAGCGGCAGCACGTTTCGCAAAAAAGATATCGAAAAAAGATCCAGATATTCGTACTGCACACTGCTTTCACATTACCTAAGTTGACATAGTTGCAGTCAAGACGGCTTCTCTCTAAAAGCGTCACCAAAAACACCACCGGATGTTCACTCAACCTTTTTTTCCATTTTTCCAATACGTGAGCCTTGTTTGAGATCGAAAATGAACTGCAGAAAACAAAGCACTGGTTGGTGACTCACTGTATATGCCCGAAGCACATTTGCGCTTCGTTAAGCTTACTTTTGAACAGCCACGTAATTTGAAAATATTTGGATCGCAAGCATGACTGCCAGGATTTCTGGCGTCGGCTATGATCAAGGTGCTTCGCGCAAAATCGATGCAAACTGTCCAATGAGCGAAACGTTTTGCGTAATTTTTCTTAAAAAAATTGATTGAAGAGTTGAGAAAGCAAGCCATCCACTTTTGACTTTTGCCGATATAAAATATCACTCTAAACTAAACTAAAACGTCGGCTCCTCACTACTTTAAAAAACAACCGTCATTGCGTTTCAAAACATCCGTGAAAAATTCCACCACTGTCGCTGCCCTGACTGACTTCATTTTTTATTTTATCCAAAAAAAATAACTTTCTATGCACTGAAAATTTACAGACACTGCCCTGGGTGGCATCGCAGTGCTAGTGCCAGTGCCGCCCCTCCACACCCGTGGATCATATATGGCAGCAGTCAGGGTCGGCCCTAGCAGATGCGGGGCCCAATGCAAGATCTGGACGCAGGGCCCAATGCAAGACCTGGACGCGGGGCCCAATGCAAGACCTCAGCGCGTGGCCTCTCTGAACAGTGATTTTATGACGTCATCGTGTTCAGTCAACCGTGTTACGATCGTGGCAGAGCGCAAATATGCAATACAGCACTAACACGAGAATTCGGCACGTTTGCTAACGTTCAGAGGAAAGTTGCTAGTTCTAACGAGAGCGTTCTTTGTTAACAATAAAATTTATATGGCGTTTCTACTGAATTCTCAAGCGAAAGGTGTATCTGGCAAAAATGAACAATCTGCCCAAACACCATGGCGCGGGGCCCCAGAGGCGCGGGTCCAATGCAGCTTTATCGGTTGCATCGGCTTAAGGCCGGCCCTGGCAGCAGTGATAGATGGTTTTGCAAACGGGTATACCAGTCGTTGAGGTATTCCTCTGTGAACCAATACAAAAAATATTGCTTAGGAACAACTCCGCCAATACTGCTGTTAAGTGAAAAGAAACGTAGACAAACTAAAAATGCGCAAGTAAAAGTTGGTGTAACCTTCATCTCTAGACATGAGCGAGTATAGGCAACAATTATTCAATGTTTTGCAGCTTTCCTAAGCTTAGGAACCTCCCAGAGAAAAAGTACTCCTGGAAATTTTGTCATTTCACTTGTAAGCTTTTGCTGACAAATTTGCTGGACTGAAGATGCGTCACTGACGCGAAATTGATTTCCTTGCAAAGCAAATTGCGATCAGATTCGGCTGCGTCACCCTTGTGGTGTCTTGACGCTGAATGCAGTGGCGTAGCCAACCCAAAAATTTGGGGGGGCCAAAATATTTGATTTTAGGCGAATCATACTATTTTGTTTGGAAAAACGCCTCTCAAAGCACAAAATGACTATATTTTCCAAACATTTGGGAGGGCCCATGGCCCCTTTGGGCCCCCCCTGGCTACGCCTATGGCTGAATTGCTGCTTTAAGTTAACTCTCAAGTGATCTGAACACGTCATCGTATATTGTACATACTCTGCGCTAATTGAGACCCTTCCCTCCCAAGCAATGTTCCCTCTAAGATGCGCAACTGGGCAAATGCGCAGCACCACCAGACCACTTTCCGCAGTGAAGTCTCTTTCTCGCGCTTGCAACATTCCAAATTTAATATCTCATATATATATCGCATTTTTACCCTTTCACCGCTTGAAACGCTTCACTGTTTGTGTGTCTGCATGCTTGCGCAATTGTATGCGCACTAAACAAACATTTGCACAGTGTAAAATTTTATTAGAGAGAGCACTGATCCTATGACGTGTTATCCGTTTTATTCAAATCTTTTGCGGAGCCGGAGCTTGCTCTCGATTCCCCCCCCTGGTCAAATAACTTTTATAATATTTTTCTCGCTGTCTTTGAGTTTATCTAAAGACGGTTTATATCAAAAAGCAAAAAGGCTCACCTCGGATACGGGTCGTAAAACAGGTCATTGTCATCATCGTCCACAAACACCGACAGCTTGGTTGGATCGAAGTGAAACCAATTGTTGCGGTCTTTCCAGAAGTAGCTGCTGGGATAATGTCTCTTGAAATCCGAAGCTCGCAGCAAAACAATTTCAGGCATTATTAAATGATGTTTCTGGAATGTATGGAAAGTTTGTCATTTCTGGCTTGTTCATAAAGTTGCCAAGCGATAGATTGAACTTCTACACTTCAGTAAGTTATCGCTCCAACATTTGACGTAATAGCCAAAAACCCTGAAAGGTTTCTTGGAGATATTATTTGTTTTAAGCTAGCAAACAAAGTTTTTATAGTACACTTTTTACAACTATTGAAGAAGGGTGCTAATGAAAGCTTTTGGCGTGTTGCAAATTAACGCGATGGAAATTTTGCCAAATTAAGGACAATGTAGGCTTACTGATTTCCTACATTTCGAATTTCAGGTTTCATTGATAGATTTTTGAAAGTGAACGTCAGAAATTCGTGGTTTGACGTGTTTTTAGGTCTCATGAATTTTGCTTGCCTGCAGGGTATATCTTGCAGGGCATAGCTACAGACTGCTGCAGACACTCACAATCTCTTGTGAGCGATGAACACGAAAGACAACCACAGCTAACCCGGGTACAACCGGCTGATATTTTCGGAGGGGGGGAAACGGTTGTAACTTGTTGCTGCACCCAACAACTAAACTTGTTTTTTAAAATGCCTGGGGAGCAAATTCCTAGCTGCGGACCTGGGACACATTGCTATTTACATGAAGCAAAAGAACAACCCACTGTTGTACTTTTGCAAGCTTTGTTCGGCACAAAGGCAAAGTAACAAGAGTGAAATGCTTAGTCGTTTATTGCATTCCCGATACCAAGAAGCAAAACGCTAGTTGATTTTAAGTATGGTTAGCATGTATTTGCAATCCTCCGTGAAATACATCAAAGTGTGGGCACATGTGCTCACTTGTAAATGTGAGAAAAACAAGCAAAACCTCCGGTCTTTTATGCATTCAGTGATTTCACGCAAATTTTTCTAAACGCAAGACTTAATCGCGGCAACTTTCACATCCCATCCTCATGCCAGACTTTTAAACACGCAATATTCTCATATAGAAGGCGCTGAATATATATCGTAAGGCAGAGCTTTGTGGCACGTGCTTGATTGCAGGTTGGAAGCTTGCTGGTTGCCTAAAAGCATGAATTGCGATCAACGAACAGGATGGTGAGAGCATTTTTGTTTCGTGTTTTACAGCGAAGCGCCGTGCACCCGCGGTACACTGAAGTGAGTTAGCGGTGCAGTGAGGTGCGTTAGAGGTGCAGTGCAGCTTTGCTGAACTACGTTTGCAAGTCGTGCAGTAAACGCCATTCATTTGGCGTCATGTAATGGACAGCTCGTTTATCCACAAAACAGCACAGTAGCAAGTTTGCCGGGCTGCATTGATTTGTGACATTAAGTAATCTGAATTCGCGAAGACTGGTATATATACTGTCACTGCTACTTGTTTGGTTTTGTCCATTCTTTCGTCCGAATCTGTGCAAGAGTGTAGCCAATCATCACTGATGTGGTCAGTAGAGTTTGCAGCTAAGGCCTGACCATGATGGAGGACGCGACGGGCCAGCGAAGAGCTGTACGAAGCTATAACATCATTTACCTTCAGTGTATCTCCGCTGTTTCAAAGCCTCAAGTCCTCGCCGCATATACTGTACAATAACCACCTGAATGTCTGAAGTTTGTCTGCAAAGTAAATTGGGACAATATTTGGCTAATAGCAAAATGACCTGGTAGCGAATGAAATTGCTCGGCATTCTTGAATGTTGACCATTGTCGAACCGTGGCTAACAAACCTGGCTGACGAAAAAACTTCATCTTTATATCTAAAATCGTATTATGCTGATTTTTCCTGCAGCACTCAGCACCCACTGATACGTTTTCTTCACAAAGAGTAAGAGACTGATCGGATTTTTTCTCATGTCAGTTTTATATTCTAGTGAGATGATGCACGAACAAAACCTACAGGGAAATACCCTACTACGTCTACTCTCATTTGCAAGCATGTAGCCGTCACGGTTTTGTTACGTCAAAATGTGCGTGCTTTGAGCTGTTGCAATATCGATTGTGACGTCTTCCTTCGCATTGTTTGAGGTAAAACAATTAAAAGTTACATTCCATGGCCAAGAAGTGGTTAGTTTTTTTTCAAAATTTTCAACTAATCGTGTTCAACGTGAGGCTACAAGCTAAAAGGTAGGTCAGGTAAAGGTGAAACTTTGATGAAATATCAAAAGCGCAATGTTCTTGATGATGGCGTTACGTATTTGATGATGGTTGGTACGAAAACGTATTACGTAGGTTACAAGCAAAACCCTTTACGACCTAAATTACATGCTTCTACGTCAGTGCTTCTATCTGTTCCCTTTTGCTAGCTGGTGTAAACTTCTCACGAACCAACAGAGTGGCAACACAAGAGCCGGGGAAATGCCACTGCCTTTGCATTTCATGACATTTGGGGGTGGTGCGATCCTTTCACCATGTTTATTAGTTATATTTTGAAATCCGACCTGCATGCAGACCAGAACCTGGGTCGCATCCAGGTACTGAACGCTTTGTCACGAACCAAGACACAAACTATATTTTTAAGGGTTTGTGTTGGTGTCTCGATCAGGTTTTCTTTTGTTGCAACCTTTCCGGTGGTGTTGCGTTGATTATGTGATTCACCACGAACGGGATGTGCGTGAAGAATAAAAGCATTATGTATGAAGCGCGAGCAAGCAATAGTAAGAGGGATTGCGAGCATGATCTCTATTGTTGCTTGCTGCCACGGTGCGAAGCTTTGCGCGCATGCCGCTCGGGATTTCCGATCGCAACACTTTCAAGTTGTGGCCTTGGTGACCGTCAAGATATTTTGAGAGGACCGCAACTGTTTTATCTGAATACCGAGGTAGTCGTAAAGCGCGGTTTTAAGGCATTTTTGTGGTGGTTGTAAAGTGAAGTTCTGCTGTATTTTGAGAGACCGTTGGAAACATTTGTGAGACCGTTTCGGTCTCGAAACGCAATGTGTGGGGTCTGATGCTGATTGAAGCAATCACTTTAAATCAGTGGTTCTCAACCTTTTTTGACCCATAGACCACCCTTTTACATATCCAATGGACCACTTTGTTGTGATGACACCGCATGAACAACTAGTCTAGTCTTACATAATTTAATGTACAGTAAAGGTTACAATTTTCAGTGAACAGCTCTTTTCGCACAATCTTCATCAAAAACTGTTTCACCGAATTGAGAATTAATTCAGAGTCCCAACCATCAGCCAAACAACCAAATTCAAGTGAGCGCTCAAGGCAGCAGTGCAATTCTCCAGTTTCTTGGCATGCTGGAATTGTAATTGCAGCGCCATTGCAGTGCAGTATATATTAAAGTTGGTGTAAAATTGTGGCACAAAAAAGAGACACTGGTCCCTATAGTGCTGTGACGTGACGAAGATTTCACTGGTTTCCAAATGTGGTAGTTCAGATGTTGCCGAATTGTTTTAGGAGCCAGTGACGAGTCGATGTCTAATACTTTCGCGGCATGACAGATCATAAATAGACAAAAACATCTGACAGATCATGGACACAACCACTTGACAGACTATGGATACAATCGTTTCATAGAAAATGGACACAACCACTTGATGACAGTACAATCCCGCAATAGACTGCTTTTCAGTTGGTTCCGCATTGTTCCATCACCTCACCCCCCGCCACAAACGTCATGCAGCTGAACGGTTCGCCACAGAGCCACCATCTCTTGCGAACCTTACTTTGCAGAATTGTCGACGGACTGAAAGTTATCGTCTTGAAAATACTTTTCGACGTATCGTCTTGAAAGTTGTTTCAAGACGAAGAATGAATTTCTCTTGTTTTCGCCAAATTGTTTACAGCAGAAGATATCTTTTGTTGATGCGAACTTGATAAGGCCGCTAAAAGCAACAACCAGATTGTGCTTGAAAAGTGTGAACAAATTTTTTAAGTTTTATTGTTGAGTTGGATTTTGAAGGCAATCAGTGAGCTTTGTGAACCTGATTCAGAACAGAGTGTCATTTAATTTATTTGCAATGCTGTGCTCTTGTCTGAATATCGGCTAGGTAACTTACAAACACACACACAAAAGCGATCTCAGGTGAGGGGTGCACTTTTCAATCAGCATTTCAAGTTGGGTTGGCGCGATTGGGACTTTCCCCAGGGGGTTGGGATCACAGGGTTATTGAAATATATCAACCATTTGCATTTCCATTTGTGTGCGAGTTCTCACGCAGTGTTCGTCTAATAAGTCGACTCACTAAAACAGTGTAAAATGCAGTGAATATGTTTTCGCTTGCAAAGTATTGTATTATGACGCAAAAGTAGTGAGAAGCGCCCATGCGGAAAACCAATATTAAAAGCGAGAGAAATAGACTTATGCGGAGTGGCTGTCGTGTGACCCAGAATATTTCGTGAACAAGGGTATGTTGGACTCCTTATGCTTAAAGGAAACATTTGGGTAAAAATGCATCCTGCTTTCAAAAACGTGAACATTTATGCACACGTCTGTGAAAAAGCATCGTTGCTTACAGTTCAACGATGCATGTTTATCTTAATTGCCTGTTAATGATGAAAAGCGCGTGCACTGCTTGCTTTTGGTAAGGACTGCATCGCTTTTTTCTGCTGTGGTCTGACGAGTTCTGTATCCGCCAGTGATGCCAGGTTATTTTCCAAAAACAAGCAAGTAAATTTGAAAAACAAGCCAAAAATAGGTAATTTAACCGAAAAACAAGCCCAAAATGCATTTGCAGAAAAATTCAACAAAACGGAAAAATTAGCAAGAAAATCAAATAAAAAATCAGGGTGGAAAATCCAAAAAAACAAGCCCAAAATGAGCAAATTTTCACAAAAACACGCCCAATATGCTTGTAGCAGTAAATTCAAACAGCAAAAGTGCCGTAAAATTTGAAAAAAAGCAATCCCCAAGACAGAAATCTGCAAAAAGCAAGCCCAAAAAACAAGCAAATTTCAATTAAAGCAAGCCCAAAAACAAGCAACCCGCAAGTCTTTAAAAAAAACCGCAACTCCACAAAAAACAACCCCAAATTCGCGAGAAAGCCGCAAGGTTGGCAACACTGGTATGCGCTTTGCGTGTTGATAAAACCACGTGTCTGCTCGTGAGAGAAAGGCAACTTGTGATGTAACAAAATGCATTTATCTTGCAGTAATTATAATTATATCGCGGACTGTCCCCGGTGAGCATCCCGCGATGACCAAAACTGACAGCTGGCCACCTTGACAAAGCATCGTGCGAAACAAGAAGCTACATTACCTAGACAAGCGTGAAGGGAGTTGTGCGCAATAGCGGTGGGAGAAAACGAGACCGCGCGCGGAGAAATTCTGGCAAGGGCGCTACAGCGAGACGGCGAGAATACGAACCTGCGTCACAGTGACGCTGTTCACGCTGACCGATTGGATCATCTTCGCACAAAAGCGAAACCAGCATTCACGCCAGGTCGAATTCATTGCCTCTCGTGTGGCTTGCGTGACAATGACTTTTCGCTGGCATTCATGTCAGCTTCCGGTGCTGAGTCACATTCTCACCTGCGAGGTCACGCAACAACGTCACCGACGGATCTTTCGCGGTTTTGTTGTGCGATTTCGCGTCACAAGTAGTACTTCCTTACAGAGCAAGTCTTGCTAAAAAGGAAGTTTCCACATTTTCGTACGTTTTACTGGTTGTAATTGTTATGGAATGTTTCATCCATAACATGCTGGCTAACGAAATGACATTAACTATGGAACAAGAAGAGTAAAAGCTGTTTACTGAAATTACTCTATTACTGGGAAGACGATACTACCTTTGCAACATTGAGTAGAGCAAAGATTGAAAAGAGCATGCAAGATGCGGATCATTTTAATGCAACGCAAAAGCCAGGACATTTGCCTGGCAAGGAAATCAATTATCATTGCATTATGCGGCGCAATGAAAGACAAAGACCAGTACCATATGTTGTGGAGAATGTTAAATGTTCACAAAATTGAGAAGTGCTGAAAGTTACGTGCATTTGTGTGATTTTATTTCATGAAAGTATTGTGTTGTGTTTATCTAGTGTACAATGATAAAAAGGTGACAGTTTTTAAAAATTAGGAAACGCACAGGGGGGCAAAAGGGATAAGCAGTCCAAAACGGTTTTGTAGAAATTGTCAAAATGCTTCACGTGACCGAAAAGTGCATTCCGAACAAAGACAGAAAACACGTGATCATTATGCACCAATGAAAAGATTACAGGTCAAATCGAACCAAAGAAAGAGACCACGTGCTAAATCACGCCACCAACTTGAACAGAAAAAAGTAGGAAAATTATGTAAAGCTTACGAGCACTAGAGACCGTACTTTGTGATGTTCCGGTGCACCATTGACGTAAATCCGGGAAGCTTAAGTGCCTAACAAGATCGCACTGTGAGATTGAAAAACGAAATCACCTTATAATAAAATAAACGAAAATCACAGCTGTAAGTCACGACCAAAACGCTGGGTGAAGGAAAAGCAAGGCGATTTGATAGCACTGTGTGGTTCGCATAAAGCCGTGTTGACCGGTTCTAAAATCTGATCAACGACGTCGCGACAGAAAGCATGGGAATACTAAAACTCAGACGGTAAAAAGCAAAAGTTCAATAGGAGATCGTTGGCGCACTTCGGAAGAAGCATTATTTCCTCAACCAAAAAGCTTCGCTGGAAAAACGAGGCAGGTCACACTATAAATTACAGAGCACGCGACCTGAAAAAGTTAGTTGATTTTGGATGAAAAAGTAAACGCGAAATGCTGACAGTCTACGTAAAGTTATATTCTGAAACACAGAAAATGGTAAACTTTGTTAAAAGTTAGCATGGAGTTAGAAATTATACCTGATCTTGAGAAAGGGTGCAAAATTTTAGACGAGATTCAAAGGGTTTTGGATGAAATGGTCCAACATGAGACTGTCACCTTTTGGATCGTGTAATTTTGGATGAGATCGTGATGTACTAAAAGGAACTTGTGAGTAAACTTGCATTGATGCTTGAATTGCTCTGCATTTGATGCTTGGTTTTTGTAAATACTGATCAGTAAATGGGAATCATTAACATGCGTTCACTGTTTTAATATTTTGGATGTATGCTAATTTCATGAACAAGTGTACATGGCGTTGTGAACCGTTGATAATAAGAATACAATGGCTCGTATGCTTAATTACTCAGGAGATTCCGGTGATTGTCCTCAAGATAATTGCTGTAAATCTGCTGGGCTAGTGTTATTGTCTACAGAGAACAGAATTCAGACTATCGACGGCACGTTTTTCTGTCAAGATAGCGGGACAGTTAAACGAAAAGAATCCACAAACGGACATTTGAGAATTTCAGGGTCATGAGCGGTAGTGACTAATTTCTCAAATTTTGCACGCCTTGTTTGGCCAACGGACAGGTCAAAACGAGACGTCATAATAAATGTTTCGCTCAAGTCATCTTGGTTGTGGACTGTGCTCTTAACGTCAAGCCACAATGTATTTGACAGTAACTTAGCCTAAGAGCCCAATCCCAATCACAACAGAGCGCTTGCTCAGAGCTACTGATGACGCAGGCAGTGTTCTCTTGCTTATCTCGTATTTCAAATTAAAATGATCTCTGAAAAATGAAAATATTTCTCATTTTGTCAACTTTTTTAAATTTCCAGGGAAAATTTTGTTGGAGCTCGTAACCTGCAAATCGTGCAGGTTACGAGCTCAAGCTCGTAACCTGCAAATCGTGACAGTTTTCGGAAAGATTATGCGGTGTTTCATGACTAAACACTGCAGACAGTTTGCAATGCCTTATTCATTAGTTTTATGCAGCGCAGCAAGTAGTTCTGTACCACATCACAGCAGGCGAAACAAGCATGCATGACATGTTTTTGTTGCTGGAAGAACACAGACAAATCCAAGTTTGGGTATTCGCAATTGAGCGCTCTGTTTCAAAGTTTACTCAGTTTGGAGTCCATCTCGCCACGGAGAACAATGTTTTCTATTTACAGTTAAAAAGATCATTTTATATCTCGCCATGTCAGATGTTTTATGTTTTTTCTGCGTTCGTTTCGTCATTACCTTCCGCTGACCCCAATGCAACAACATCGCAAACTCTGCCTGGCACTACAATTCGAAGCCGCGAAAGTTTTCTCAGCGAAGTGGTTGATGCACGTGTGAAATGCCTCATGCACTCATGAATCTTACTTGAAGTTATGGTAAACAAGCAAGAGTTAGGTTGAAAGTTCACTTCAGTGCTTCATCACTGCAGTTCAATCGCAAATGTACTGATGATGATGGTGGTGGAAGTTACCGAAACGTCTACGAAAATGTCGTTTACATTTATTGCTTTCGCCGTTGTTTTCATTATGATGCTGTTCAGCACTTCTACTTTCCGTGTACCAAAGTGCTTCATCTGTTTTCCTTGAACTGCCGCGGTCAACGTGACACTCAACACGTTTGCTTGCATGGGTGTATTTCACTTGCACGTAGTTGAACGTGAACAGTAGCGCGTAATTCACCGTGTTCGCACTAAAAGTCGTATGCAGGAATCACGCCCTCCCCATTTCACCATGCGATTTTTGCAGCGCCGATCTAACCTTGGGGACAGGAAGTTGGTTTATTAAAAAGCAAGAGGTGAAACACGGGCTCAAAGTTGCGAAGGTGAGAAAGCCATTAACCTCAAAGACTTTACCAGGTAATACACACACCGCTTTAAACAACTATGTATAGTTTTATTCTTGTTGAGCATTGCCACTGAATAAACTCCTGTGCTTTCGAAGGAATATTCTAGCCTCAATGACCTAACTCGAAAAAAGAAATCCAAGTGTGCTTTGCTTGTCGTTCCAAGTTCAATATTAGTCCAAGAGATAGATTCTCTTAATTTAATATAATCAAAAATTTACATTAATCAGTAAATTTCGGTGTGTTGAGTAGATTTTCCCCACACAACATCTTTTTTTCGTTTTTTTTTTGCAAAACGTCTTCTATTTTTCAACGTGAAAAAATAGGCTTTTCATTGTCGAGTTTATACCTAAAAGGATAAAATTTGGGATGTAGCGAAAGCATATTTGCTGAGTTATGCCCAACCATAGATACTAAGATGAATGGCGTGGAATCAGGACTGCGTTCATCGTGAAATAGTGGTGCATTGTCTTTACTACCACGCAGGCGTTTGTTGTTGATGAGAATGATCACTGTTTTACATGTTCTGTGACAGTTTTTAGTGTAACATTGATAAGTAGATTGCAGTATGCAAACTAAGTCTCACAGTTCTGGAGGTTTCAGCGAAAATCGGATTACAGCTTACTTGATTTGTGAGGTTTAGTGTGCAGTTAGTGATATGGAGCCAAGGGCGTACGCAAGGGGGGTGTTTGGGGTTAAACCCCCCCCCTTGAGCTTGATATTTTACGAAAAGTTCATTACCTGCGCAAAGGAGATTACTTTTTGCTTGTTAATTTGTCGACTTAATGCAAATACCATGGAATAAATTTGCATGCAAATATCAAGGAACAATTTAAATGGGCCAAAAAGTAATAATTACGTTTTGGTGGGAATTCGGGCTATCGTCTGCGTCCAAAAACCATCTCACCACTTTTTGCAAACCCTCCATCGCATG
>JGI24158J21664_10008998_pt1 | contig 13324 bp, 12 predicted proteins | sample Ectturendosymbi3_FD_21664 | JGI IMG/M metagenome (IMG submission 21664) | reverse complement strand
TGCAATTATAACCAGGGCCGGTTTTAAGCCTATATTTGAGCGATTTTGTCAAATTGGGCCCCACGCCAGCAGCGTCAAAGTTACAGTTGGAAACGTTTTTTTGTATTCTGAGATAAGTATATTAGGCCACAACTTAAAAAGTCTGTTGTTTTGTTTCTTTCTCTCCCTATGTATGCTAGCAGAGATCAGGTATATCTAGAAACTGCAGGATTCTCGATACCTTTGGCAGAGCCGAATGGGTTTTATGCTTTTATAATCCAAATCCTTCCTACAATTTTATTTCGAAAAGCAATCCAACCTTATGATGATCTCAATGCATTGGGAGACCGTGCCAAAGCAGAAAGCTTACTTATGACCAAAAAGTAAGGCAATCCCAAACATCACGCAGTAATAAATCATCCGTGAGTACAGTTGTAACTAGCATGCAATATGACCAATTAGTTAACCAACACATATAAATAAAAACGTAAGAGGTCATTTAGCAATTATAGATCCTCTAATTTTTCATGGAACAGCTTTCCAAGAAATGAAAAGAAATTGCGTTTTAGTTTTTCAAAGTTCACTTTCAGAGAAAAATTCCAAATGGGGAAGTCTTGAAAGGCCTTGGATTAAAGAAAAAACGATTCGCTCAAACTTTCCTTTGGACATGACTAATGACATGATAGCAAGGGCATCAATTAGGGAAGAAAGACTACGCCCCCCAAAATGCGACAAAAAAGATGACCCACAAGTTTGGGCTGCTTCTTTCCCCGATCTGATAACTCTAACAGAGAAAGAAAAAAGTTAAATCCGAAGGCAGTGATAACCTACAGAAGACCTTAGACGATTGGGCAAATACTAACAAACTATAAACACCTTGCTTTAAGCAAGACGAGAGAGCCTGTCAAGGGTGAGTCAGGACCTTGCGGCCACTGTGCACTTTGTAGTTGCCAAGGGAAGCACAACAAATCAATGGTGCCTCGTGTTTCACAAATAATGAGCAAAACCAAAACCTTTCCACTGAACCAAAACTTGACATTCGCAAACTATGGTATTTACGTAGCGACTTGTGTGTTATGTCATGAACAGTATGTCGGACAAACCAAGAATAAATTTTCCAAGAGTTGGTCAGCGCACCGCACTAATTGGAACAGATCTAATGACAAAAACGAGGAAGTGGCCTTGTCGCGGCAGCATGCTTTGTTTCATGGTAACGTAAATAAACCACCTATACATGAAGCTTACATCGTCTTTTTTGTTGAACAACCAAATTTTCACTCCTTGAATATCTGCGAAGATAAATGGTACAACCAGCTTGACGCACAAATTAATATTCACAGCATGATCCTCCCCCGCGTGACATAAAAAGTTTTTTTGTTTCACTTCTGCATTGACCGTTGATGTGTTGTGATTATCGCGGCCGGCGTGCTATAGTTTGGTTCTTGTCAGTCACAGCGTTTCAAATGCCCCCGCTGAGGTTTGGTTGCCAGCGTTACTGAATGCTAGCTTACCTTATGCATTCTGCAGTTGTGCTGATTCATAGACGTGTTGCTTCAAGCTAAATTAAAAGCGCCGTTTGACAGTAGTTGCATTGTTTCCAGAACGAAGTATTCCATTGTGCAAATGTTTGTAGCTGGCGTTGAGTTTTATTAAGCTCATGCTTTTGAAATTTTGCAAAAAATTTTGAAGTTGCAGTGAATACTTTCAGTTGAGTAAGACGATATTTCCAGTTATTTCCAGTTTTAATTGTCGTAGTTGGCATTGTGCTATGCTGCACTGCAGTCTTGAGGTTATTTACTTTCTCTGACCTTGCTTTAGCCTTTCAACGTTTCACCTGTTAGCACTGATTGCAGATGTAAGAACTGCAATGATGCGTAGTTTTACGTGAAATCGATTTCCTATTAAATTTTGTGATTGATTCCTTGCTTATTTCACTTGTGCAGTGAAGTTACTTGAATACAGATATGCGCAAGTTTGAATCATCGCAAAAAGTTGAAAGCAGAGCCTCATCGCCTGATTCCTCTAAAGCCTATGGAAAACCTTCTACTAGAGGTTTTAAATGATATGAAATTCTGATGTAGACTATGCAGAAATTTATGTAAGAATCATATTGCTCACTGTTTATTTGTCTGAATCTTTTTTGTTTTATTTATTTGAGGTAGTGCGTGATTCGCCTACAACAATACAGTCATAAATTAACACAGGGTTTAAAAGTCAGCTTTCGAGGACCAGTCAGAGGGAAATTTAGTGTGAATATTAAAATGAACGACTTTGTTAGGAATACTTTGCAAAGCAAGTTTCACGCCTANTTTTCATCTTGCTATCNGGTACAGGCCTATGCCGATTCGCACATACCTATATGCGGCGCGGCTTTGCTACTTCAGGTGTCACTGGTGCCGAAACGCCCGAAATGCGTAGTGCATTGAATATTCTTTGCCTTAACCACGCTGGAGATTGATATTGCACATGTGATAGTAGTTGCTTATCATTGTTGTGGTTACATCAAACACAGTCTCCGTAATCTACCACAAAAACCGATTAATCACTAGTCACCAACCTGTCGGCAGATGACTTATTTTTAAAAAATCAGGCTAGTTGTAAGAAATATTTTTAACCAACTAGCTGGCTATCAACAGCCCACTTGTCTCTGCCAAGTATTTTTTGTGTTAACCATGCAAATTCTGGAATTCGTGGTTGAAACTATTTCTCTTTCATGTCAATTGTTTTCACTTTCATGTAGCCGTTTTCGTTCATGTGGAGCCGGAACAATTGTGTACCGAAACTGATGATTAGTTGTGCATGTGTAGTGCTGTTGAAGTTGCATGGTTAGCACAAAATATTCGACATAGCAGTGCAAGTGTGCGATTGCGTCTGAAGGTGTTTAGGTGCCTCTAGTGATTAATAACGCTAGGCCATATTAAACGATATTCACAAGCCTATGTAGGGTTTGTTAGGGTTTTATTCATATCAAATTAATATTCACAACAATGGAAAATCGCCATGCAGGATATAAATTTATGTTGACCCCTCAGTTCTTTCTGGGCACGCAGTGGCCTCTAAGGTTTTTAATTCTAGAATCGCCACTGGCGGTCTTTCAGAGGGTCGTTGACCCAGATCATTCCCTGGTTAAAAAAGAGCTCAAGTCGTCGAAGTGTTGGTTGATTGCTTGTTTGTTTAAAATTGGTGCAATTAGAAATTTGCTTTAACTTATAGTTTTGCTCTTTATCAAGAATGATATATTCTGTAGATAGTGTCTGTCGTGCTATTATTTGCTAAAGTTTCCTGAAGATGAAGTCTCACTGTTTTTCCTAAAGCGATCATCCTCCTTGGCACATAGTCGTAGCCAGGGGGTCCAGAGGGCCATATGTAGTCATTGTATGTTTCGAGAGGTGGTATCCCAAACCAAAGACTCTATGCACGCCTAAAATCAAAAATTTTGGCCCTCCCAAAACTTTTGGGCTGGCTACGCCACTGCGTTGGTAGAGGTTCTGCTCCACTACAGTTTGTGGTTGTCGAAACGTGAAGATTAAATTGGTTACATCGTTCTTGCATATTTTAATAGGTTCATAATATTTACAAAACCCGGTCTGTACAACCCAAACGCATTTCTGTTTGAAATCCAGGACCAAATATTCTAAGGCAGACTGAGTAACAATCACGAATAAAATGCAAAAAATGATTGCGTTACTACAGTTGATAGCTAAAACTCTTCCGGAAAACACTCAGAGCTTTGTTTAAGCATTTCTATCCAATTCAATAATCTGGGCATTTCCTAAATCTTCTTTGCAAATTCGAAGAAACGTCAGATCTTCAGTGGCTAAGCGTTTCATGGAAGGAAGAATTAATTTGTAATGTTTTTGCATGAACATGATTTTTTCTTGTTTAAAGACGACATATATTTTCACTCCACCATTCATTACAGTGTGTACCTCCACGCATCATCATTGCGTTTCGTTGAAGTGCTTGCAACCGTTTTCCAGTGAAATCTTATGCAATGTCATGCTCATTAATATGTGTTTTGGTGAAAATATTTGGAAAAAGTAGCTTGAAAGCAAACGTGAAGCAAATAAAACTTTTTTCAGACCTATACGTTGAAGGCAATGGCTGAACAGGGTGGAAGATAAAAAATATGAAGTTGAAATACAATAATGTGACGACAATTGAAAGCACTTGAACAATTTGTCTAACTGTTTTCTATTTTTGTACTTCCATGGTATATTTTACAAATAGGATAGCAGTCGCCATGCTTCATAAATGCCATATGTACTATGTGTTGTTTTCTGCTGTACATGTGTATCTTACTTGTAAGAGAGTGTACATACAATAACTGGTTAAACGCAGATACGTACCTGAAACGTTTGGTTTGACCGGTAGGAAGGTTCATCACTGGGTTCAACAAACCATTAGTTGTGAAATAACTTATATTGTTCGACGTATTTGTCAGCCAATCGTACAAACTTTGACTTGTGTTGAAAATATTGATTTTCCGTAAGCTGCCAAATAGAGAAAAACAATTCGTGACTTATCAGTCATGAGAGGGTGATATTTCATATTAGTCAATTTGATTCGCGAATAATGCTATAACTGAACCTGCAGAACCAGCTAAGTCCACATTTGAAGCTATGTTTCGAATGGATTTGGCGTCGTTTAAACTAAAAATGCCGTCAATCAAGCCGAAAAGATTCCACTGAATGCTAATAAATGCTTTTTCGGAAAACAATTCAATAGATGCTTACAATTTTGCCTAAACTTTTCATGAATCACTTGTGGCGCAGTTCCGTGCACAAATTGCGACATCATAACTTCGGCAGATATTGGACAGGAACGAACATTGACCTTAACTGCATTTCGAGCGGAGGTTTAAGGCCGCCAAGACAACTACAAGTAAAAGGGATTTTACTGATTTGCTGCGTTTCTGCGCGAGATCCATGAAGTGTATCCATCGTGCTGGCCACTTTCTGGCGTCGACCAGTAACGCATGACATGTTTAAAATAACGTCTCTGCAGTGCCTGCAACCAAAACGACAAGAAAAAGAAAAAAAGTAGATATTTGAACAAAATTATCACTTGAACAAGTTGTCTTGAATCAATATTTGGAAAGTGGCGAATCCTCCAAACGGCGAGTAAACCAAAGTTGACTGGAAAACCATCTGAATATCGTGCTCGCAGTTTGATGGACAAGAAACCTGTTGAATGTGTTGCGGAACCGATGAATCTGTTGGATCTTCGATTAGTATCATACCTCCCAATCCACTATCCACCTGCAAAATGAGAACCTAGCACATTACCACTTGACAACCTAAAGCAAAAAAACGTACGTTTACGGAAATAACTGCTATGGAAGATTTTATCCATGACATGTCTGCTAAAGAAATGAAATTAATTACGAAGCAAGAAGAGAAGAAACTGTTTTTTGGCAGTGACAAAAACTGAACACTAAAATGGATAAAATAAAAGCAAAAATTGAATGTATGATTAAAACGAATAATGACTATGTATATATAAAGCGACGATAACGAAACGGCTTAATGATGTGATTATTGTGTAGGAACTGAATAAGAGAAAATGATGAATAATCTAAATGATTTATTGTCATTAAACAATGCATGTTTAGCTAACAAAAATATAATCTTTGATGTACTGGACTTTGAACCAAAAGAGCACCATTCACCAAGTTTTCTCAAAATAATGCAATGGTTGAAGCAATCAGTACGAATGCAGCAATGCATTGACCAAAGTCAAGTGGAAACGTATATCCAGACTGACTTAGGTGTTTGTGTACTGATAATGAAGGCATGGATCACCAAAGAAAGCTGCATAATAAGTGATGCAAAAAGAACAAAAAGAAATTAATGCTTATGTTCTGCATTACAAGTGTGTAAATTTGTATAAATGGCGGAACTTTATTACATGGAAACGCCTGTGTCAACAAAACAGTATTGCTGATGTGATCACTGATCCAGAAAGCGCTTATATAAATCGACAAGGATATCGCATGCAGAAATCCTACACAATAGCTACTCCCGATCTAGAAACGTCTTTGATCAGCATACTGACTATACGTATGGGGAAAAGACGAAGCGTCAGAAACCTGCTGAATGGTTTTGGAGCACGACAATGGTGTGCATTCTCGGCTTTTCTTGCAAAACTACATATCACTGAAGTTATTGCTTTGTTACACAACTGGATCCTCAGGGAAATACAGCACGGCGAAACAGTAACTTATCGAATCCTAGAAGACTATACTGATGATGTATATCAGCTTTCGCTGGCTTCGCGTAAAGGTGGCTTGTACGTAGAAAGGATCCGGAAACGACAAGATTTGAAAAACAAAGTGCTCTATTACTGGCAGGAAGATACTACATTTGCAACGTTGAACAGAGAAAAAATTGAAAGAAGTATGCGAGATGCGGACCATTTTAATGCATTACAAGAATCAGGCCAATTGCCTGAAGAAGAAAAAGCCAGCCAGCAATGCACTACGAGGCATGGTGAAAAAAGACGGCTCGTGCCATATGTTGTTGAAAAAATTGAACACTTATGAGACTGACTAGTGTTGGGACATGTGTAATGATATTTTGTGTTTTTTGCTATATTATGAATATTCATTGTATGTAATCATGAAAGTGGCAATCTTAGAAATAAGTGAAAAGCAAAAGGGGCAAACTTCGAAACTAACAAAAAGGCACTTTTGCCTTCTTGTCAGAAAGGGCGTTAACTTGAGAAGAAAGTATGGCCTGAACAAAGAAAGAAATCACATGATCAGAATGTGCCAATGAAAAGTTTACAAGTAAAGAACGAATGAAAAAAGAAATCACGTGTTAGATCACGTGAATAATCTTGAACAGAAAAAGGTAGACAAAGGTTGCGCAAGATCCCTGCGCTAGAGAACAAAAACATCTGCAACAAAATATGGCGTGATGTTCGCGTGCACAGATGTACTCACACATCCGGAGGGACTGATGTAAATGCAACTTCCTATTCGGAGGGCCAGACCTTGAGAAAAGTGCATGCTGCTTAGCAACTAAATCACACCACCACAGTGTCATCAAAGTATAAACAGAACTTTGTTAGACGAAAACACCTAACGGACGGTGGGAAGGAAAGCCAATACGGGTTTGATTGCCACAACGAACGGCAACAAGCTGTACTGTTAACTAACGGGTAAAAAGAAAGAAACCAAGACTTGATAGGAAGACACTGGTGCAATCCAAATTGGACGGGTGTTGACGAGATTTTTTATAAAAGAAATAAGGCAGGTCACGCTATAAATTACGGAGCACGCGACCCGCCAGCATGAGTTGATTTCGGACATTTAATGTGCAAGCGACATGCTGCCAGTTTGGGCAAGATAAAGTTTTAAAGTTATGCGAGCAGGACTCTGTAAAAGTCTAATTATGAATAGGGAAATAAAATTTGGGCTTGAAAACGAATACAAAATCTTAGGTGAGATCATCATATTTCTGGATGAAATGATTTTAAGTGGGATTGTCACTTTCTTGGATGACCTTGTCTTGAATGAGATTGTTGCTTACCTAAAGAATCTCGTAAGTAAGCTTGTATTGTTGTTACTAGTGTTATAAAATCATGAAAATCTTAGCGCTAAATAACTTAACGACGGCGATATATGTGCGACAGTCAAGCTTTGGTGCGTTTTATTGTATTTTTCGCGGTAAGTGTAAATGATATCGTATATGTTGGATTATGAGAGTGCAATAATTGTAGAACAATGCATAAATTCACTCGGGGGATTCCAGTGGCTGTCTTTAAAATAGCTGCTGTTAGTCTGCTGAGCTAATGCTTTTTGTCAATGGAGAACAAATTAAAACTATCGACGGCATGCTTTTCTGTCTATATCATGAGATAGTTAAGTACAAAGAACCCACAAACGGATATTTGAGAATTAGGGGTCATGAATCATAAGTGATTTTTTTCTCAGATTTTGTATGCTCGGTTTTGTCAACGGGCAGACAAAAACCGGTCATCATAACATATCATGCAAAAACCAGTTTCTCAAAGTTGGTTGTACTTTCACTTGCACTTACAATTTCTGACGTTGCCATTTGTTGCGCTAAAGTCAGCACCTTTCTTTAAAGAAATTTTTTTGTACTCAATAGCTTATTACAGATTTGATATTGACAGCGCATAGCACTGTTGTTTAATCTTTCTTTGAGGTCCTCAAATCTGACTTAGCTGAAGCCAGCCTAGGTGTNATTCGAGACTGTATTCCATTTGAAATATAGACACTGACGCTTCAGATTCCGCTATCGCCGGAATTCTTACTCAAGCAGGCCCTCCTGTGGCATTTATGTCTAGAGCACTTCACGCTTGTGAAAAGCGTTATCCTGCTATTGAGAAGGAAGCTACAACCATCATTGAATCTGAGCGACGTCGGAAACACTTTCTTAAAGGCAGACATTTTACGCTAATCACCGATCAGCGGTCTATCAGTTTTATGCTTGACCAAATGAACCATAGTAAAATAAAAAATAAAAAAATTCTGTCATGGCGTTTAGAATTGAGCCAACTTAGCTACGACGTACGCCACAAACCTGGCAATGAGAACGTTGCACCTGATGCTTTCTCAAAGATTTGCTCCTCTGCAAGCACGAGCGCTTTGCGCAATCTAAACGACGCTTTAGGTCACCCGGGCCGCTACGGCCAATGCGCCGCTACCCTGTAAAAACTGTGCAGGGGGAGACTGTGGGAACTTACTTATTACTTGCGTCGTTTCGTGCTCTCCTTTTACATTGTGCCATAAGCTGTTTGCGCGTCAATCTAGTTGCTGGTTTCACGCTCGTACCAAACATTGTGGATTTGGGCGATGACCGTTGTTGAGGTTGTTGCTGTCGTGATTGTGAATAGTGCTTTCTGTTTGCTTTATAGAGCGGCGTATGTTTAGCTTATTAAAGCCTAGCGAACTTGTCGAGTAATATTTGCATCCGAAAGGTTGCTCTGTCACAATCATTATAATGATTACAAAAATACAATCATAAACAAAAGATCAAAAAGCTTTCATAGCACGTATACTTTGAAAAAGAAGGCCTGCTCAAAGTATGCAAATTCAAAGTGTCAGGCCCCATTTTTCACACCTTTGCACAACGTGCAGACCCTCTGAGAACGCCACTGCTCAAGACAACACGTAACGTAACAGTAAATGAAAACAAAGTAAAACTTCGATACATCAGATCGAAAGTCTTACCTGAAAAGCAACTGATCCGTGCCGGTGTGGGTGGTAGAAGAAACAGCCTGCTGGATGATTACTGAGTATTGGGTATTGGTAGTCGTCATGTGAAAAAGGGCCGACTGTCGCGAACACAGTGTCATGCGGCTCCTAAACAATCAGAAAACAATCAGAAACATTGTGAGAAGCTAAATATTCATTTTTCCAACATTGCACAGATGCACTTTAAAATATCTTTAACTACAACATCTTCCAACTTTCTTCATGAGTGTTTTCCAACAAATGTTCATTTAATCTAGTCAAGGTTAATGAAGTAAAACAAATATTCCCAATTTTTGCAGCAAAATAAAAGACAACATCAAATTCTTTTGACGTCTAGCAAAATTGAAAACATTCTCCAAAAGGTATATCTTCATGGCGATCCTAATTTTTATATTGCTTTTCTGGGGAAGAGCAAAAAAAAGTTTTTGCTCCCAGTAATTAGATTCCATATTGTCGCTTAAATATGTTAAGACGATTTTATCGGCCGAAGTCCGCAGTAAACGTCTTCAAATGCGTGAAATTACGTCCCAAGAAATCAAGGGGAACGGCAGGCCCAGCAACCGAGATATGAACCTTACTGTCGCTACGTCATCATCCGAAACCGCCGATCCATTCAGCGAATACGAACGTTCTTACACCAAAATTTTACCGAAATTTGATCTTAGTGCTGTGGTGTACTTGATATAAAAGATAGTTGTTTCCTGCCTCTGGGTGATATCGGATTTGATCTCCTTGCGCGCCGCTAGAAATGAATAGCTAGCTACATCCTGATTATCAGCGAACGTTGACTGTGCTGTCGCAATTTCACAGTGTTATTTCCAGAACCGCCGCCAGAAAGTCGTCAATAGGGGAGCTTTACGTTTGTGCGGGGGGCTTACGTTCGTGCAGGGGGTTGGGCTTGACATTCAAATTTGATAAAAAGTCCAAAAATTTACTGTGTTTCATATTTCATTATTTGGGGACTTGGAACTTTGTTTGGGGGGGTTAAGCTCTTCAAAGCCCCCCCGTGGCGACGGGACTGGTTCTTCCTCTTGTTAGAAGATGTCCACAAGCGTTCCCATGACTTTGAGCAGCAGCAGGTACTGAGCTGAAAACTGCAGTGTATTCTAAGCACAGAGTTTTAACGTCTTGAATATTCCAGACCTGTTTGATTAGTTAAATGCCAAATTCATGAACTATCTTGATAATGGTGAACTACCTGAGCACCTTACCAACTACGTTTTTAATGTTACATCACTCCACAAATATTAAACCAGACAAGCTTGTTTGCAAAACTAATATTTAACTAGAATGAAAGTGTCTCGAGTCAGCCTTCCTGAAATCATATTAATGCAATTAAGGTTAGTCTGATATTGCTGAAACCTTGGCATTTGTCTCGCTTTATTGATTTGAAAAAAGACGAAAACGTCCTGCCATCTTGCCACTATTGCCGTGGACATTCGTTTCAAACTCTTGTCCTTTCCTGTAATATTGTTTTTGGTGCATCTATTTTTCTCTATTATATCTTACCTCTTCGTTTGTTCATCGTACACCCTGTACGTAAGAATGCTTTTTTCCCTCTCTAGTTTTTGTTGCTACTTTGTTTATTTATTTCATCTGTAGTTGGTTCCACGCAATTTGTTAGATTTTTGTTACATGTGAAACCTAATCAATTACTGGGGATAGTTGTTTGTGGTAGCAACAGAACTGGGTGAGAAGTTGTTTTTCAAATATATTAAAACACGTCCATTTGCCTAACTTGAATTTTAGGATTTTGTATTTTCATCAGCATGCAACTGGTTTCGGCCCTTTAATTTTATTCCTTTTTCGCTTATTGCGTTTGTGTTGTTTCACCCTTTTAGCCACAAAAATTCTAAAAAAACGAACTCATAATCATAAGACAAACACTCTTCTTGCTCAAGCATCAGGAGAGCTATACGGCAGTTTACTCAGTGGCAGCGAATCGAAAGACTAACCTTTCGATCGAAAAGTGATCGCTTTGAAACTTTGATAAAGCACGCTTTGCTTTTTTAGTAATTTTCTCTAAAATTGCGATAATTATCGCTTAGCGAAGCACAAATTTTCGTCAGCGAAAGTATCAACCCAAGGCTTGCATGCAATATACAGCATGATCGTGAGGAGCACAATACATCCACGGGTGCATGAGTTTCCGTGCCAGAATCTATAAATAATCGACCTATTTTTGTTAACCACAATCATTATTTTGAAAAAAACAAAGTCCTTATTTTGAAAAATGAGAATGCAAGAGATTAAACCTAGGGTTTCAAACCCTGTCATAAAACTCAAGTCAGTATCAGTACATCATTAAACCAAGTTTGCTTGAAATTTTTCATGATGAATTGTTCTTCCCTGCCTCGTTAAAAATTAAATTGTTCAGTAACGTAGGTTTCAGTCTTAAAAGGTCCACGTCAAATCAATCTAAAAACACATGGCAGCTAGAGTTTTTACATTCATTCCCTACGAACATTCCAAGCAGGGGCGTAATAAGGGAAACAAGAAAAGATCGTTTCCCCGAGTGTAGAATCACTGCTGGGGGAGCAGAGTAACTTCGGGGGCCGCCGAGAAGTCCCAACAATGTCCGAAGTACTTTCTGCAATACCGTACATTTGCTTCCGAAAGACCTCAGGTTCCGCCACGGGAGCGCCCAACTTGCTTTTTGCCCCGGACGCCATCTAACCTCGTTACGCCCCTGATTCTAAATAGATCTAAAAAGAATATTACTTTATTACAAATGTACGTTTGCAGGTCAAGTGTCATACCATCCTTACTTACCAAACTGCTTATGTGTAGGCCGTGAGTATGCATGTTTGTTGTGTTGGGAAAGTGTAAAGTGTTGAGAAGATCCTTGTTGGGCGGGATTGGCAAATTATTTTCTGACAGATTGTTTACCTGCGAAACGACAAATTGAACTTAAACATTAAAACAACCTAAAGTTCACCGCAAGAAAGCAATGAAAACTACAAGAGCATAGCGCTGAATACACTCGATTCCAACTCTTGTAGTGTTTCCACTGGTTTGGAATCCAGTTCTTTGTGAAGTAATAGTTTTAGACTTGAAACCGAACTTCACTGTAATGGACATGAAATTATCAAATCCATCTGGCAAGATTAGTTTGAACACATATCTGTAATTTTCATGGGAATTTTATATTTCGTAGATATCTCCAATGCTGTTGCTGTGTCTATGTCAAAGTGGCAACGCGTATACAATACCAGAACAACCTCACAAAATTTGCAGTTTTTAAGCTGCTGGTGAATGGAGCAGCAAATGAAATACGCGTAAGAGGCATTACAAACTTTCATGTCAGTTACCTGCGCAAAATGGCGAACCCTCAACGACGAGGCATTACTATTCATATTTGCTACCTGAGGTGGACAGTTTTCACTCTGACCGTCGAATCCCGCAAAGGCCTTTTTCAAGTTAAGATTTTTTCCAAATTCTCTTGCATCCATTTGTACAGTTGGAACTATCAACTTACGTCATACTGAATAACTTAATGTAATTTGACGCAGTGCCATGGTGTTTTTCAAAATGAATAATTTTCACAGTGCTATATGAACATTATATGAGACGCAATTGGCATTGAAAAAGTGTTGAATTGGACAGATTATTTAAATCAGAAAAATAATACCTGCAAATTTTTCACATTTAGCAGTCATGCATAAATAACTGAAGCGAGTCCATCTTTATGGTGCTAACTCGAACATATTTAGGTATTTCTGATAGATTTAGCTAAGCTGGAACTAATCAGGCTAATCCGGAGCAGATCATTTCGGATTAACCAAATCCGTTTCCACTTGGCTTGATCTGTCCCAGGGTTGAGGAGTCAGTGCGGGAGTTGCAAGGAGTCGGACGTTTTTGGGTAGAGTCGGATTCCTAACTACACTAGAAGTCGAAATCGGTGACTGAGTGGAATTTTTTCATCCGACTCTGACTCCAGAAGTCTAATTGAGTCATTTTTACATTGCAGTTCCAAGTTAGAAATCCTAACTCGTGCCGGTTGAAGTGGTACAAGTTTTTTTAAAAACGAAATGTGCCAAGCATTTCAACCCTTTAACGCCCGCGCCGGCCATTATGATGGCCGGTACTTTTTTGTCCATAACTTGCCAGCCGCTAGAG
>JGI24158J21664_10008997_pt1 | contig 13325 bp, 8 predicted proteins | sample Ectturendosymbi3_FD_21664 | JGI IMG/M metagenome (IMG submission 21664) | reverse complement strand
TTGATCAACCATTTGAAATCAAAGCACTGAATCCATGTAACCCATGAGGGTGAAGACCACGAAACTATTCCGGCACAGGAAGAGATCCTATCACAAATTGTTGAAAAGGAAATGAGTCTTTTTGAGGCTACAAAGAAGAGGTCAAATAACCTTGAAAAACTGTTCCATGCCTTAATTACAATCATGCCCAAATCAGTAGAACCAGAGGGTTTTTTTTCAGCCACTGGTCTATTTGTCACAAAACTCAGAAACCGACTGAATGATTGAAAGTGTGCTTTGATTGTCATGCGCCAGTATTACAAACATCAGTGACAAACTGTGTTTTACTTAATTAATAATTCGCTAATAAATTGCGCAGGGACCAACAGTAATGATTTCACAAAGACATTGAGTTTTTATCGCTCAAAATCGCATTCATTTCAAAATCCGAAAAAAAACGGATTTTCCCGGGTTTCTTTTCTCAGCTACCCGATACCCGGGTTTTAAAATTTTGCCCCGAATTGGAAACACTACATCTTGCACGTCGTTCAAAAGAAATGCTTACAGTGCATTTTGTCGAATTTGTTCTAGTCCAGAGACTCAGCATATAATTCGTTGAATTTTAGTAAGGCATTTCTTCACTTTATATTTACATCTGTTGAAACAACCCCAGCAGTTTGCATAAGATCTTTCTCTACGTTAACAAAAGGCATTTTCCGCCCACTGGTATGCACAACCCACCTGTATATGTTACGTCATTAGTCAGATTTCTGACGCCGGAGCTTGACTGCGCAGNCGTTGCTTCATAAAGCATGGCCGCCACACACCACATTAANTTGGTAAGTTCTTTTTGTGCAGACATACTATACTTTATAAATCAGTTTAAACTGTTTTTCTTTCTCAAAAGGTTTCACAGTGGTGTGACATTTAAACAAAGAATGTAATGTCAATATCGGTTTTATTATTACTCCTATACAATGCTAAACAGAGGCTACGGTCATGCCTAGTAAAAAGTTGTTTAAAAAAAGTGATAAATTCTGCGGCATTCAGTTCGGTTATTTGTACTATATTTTCAACGCAGAAGCAGGAAAGACCAGTGTTGCAACCTCTCCGGTGGTGTTGCGTTGACTGTGTGATTCACCACGAACGGGATATGCGCGAAGAACTAAAATATATGTATGTGGCGCGAACAAGCAATAGTAGAGTGATCTCGTCGGGTGATCTCTATTGTTGCTTGCTGTCACGGTGCGAAGCTCTGCGCACATGCCACTCGGGATTTCCGATCGCAACACCAGCATACGGCCTACCAAGAGCACAACCACATCAGGTTTCCCTTGAGTTTGTATTCATAAAGCCAGTTTATATTTTCCGGGACACCATAACTTCTTCTTTAAACAGACTTGATTCAAGAATTTATTAGTTTTCGAAATGTTCTATGTCTCACAGGTGGGTAGTTTACCAAAATCCAAGAGAATGCACACGTGATAAAACACGTGACAAAACACAGGTGATAAAACTGTTCCTGCTTTCTGCTTCTTGATTTAAATTGCGCTATTGCTGCCTCTGCTTATCTTCTCTTTTGTTTGCGCTTATCACTGAGAGAATCTCAATACAAACCTCTTCGGGAAGGAATACCCAGCGACTAACGCAAATGCAAAGGATTGTCCTATATATTTGCAGTGTCCACGAGACAAACGTTCTCGCGCACGCAAAATCTAAAAAAGCACCACTTGCTTGTTTTACTCAAATGGTAATTCTGTGGCATAAATGAGTGGTTAAACCAACAATATGAACTGACTTCTGGTTGACATTATGATGCAATCCTTATGCAGTCAGCACTACGTCAATAATCCCACACTCTCTTCAATTGAACCTGCTTCCGACGTCACATCTCACGTCTTTTTTTGCGTTACAAGCGCAATGACTGACCAATGTTCAGTCTTCACTGCGTCTTCCTTAGAAACAAAGCGCGCATTCTACACAGCACAAATACAGCAAAAAGCAGAAAAACGCCCTATGAGTAAGAACGAGGAAAATAAACTGGTATCATTTGCACCACGTCCACTGAAATTCGCACAGTATGACCAAAACTTCAATTTACAGCTAATCATCGTCATGAGTTAGGATAACTTCCTGCAGATGAAACATTGTTTGAATGATTTACCATAAGCGCGTGTGTTGTAAATAAATATTTGACTTCTTGGTTGCAGTTGTGTTTACTGAATTAGGAGAGTAGTAATGCCAAATTAGCAAACAACAGATACCAAATCAAGGAGTGTTATTCTAAAAACATGTAAATCACGGTTCCTCTCGTAAGATTTAAGCTGTTGATCTGAAAGCGAGCAAGATAACAGCCCACAATTCCTTCAAGATTTGTACGGTTATCTGTCCCAAATAGGCATATGAAGATCAAGACATATGCACAGAATAGCATTAAGCCGACGACTGTATATTCCCGAAATATAAATGATGGGGAATTCTATGCCCTTGTCTCTTGCTGTGCCCACAGCGTTGAAATGTGTTCTCTCATATCTCGCACATTAAGTTCGTCATGAGCTGGTTTGTCGCTCAAGCTTGAAGCAAGGCAAGTCATAAGTCGTTGGAACAAATTGTTAACATTCGAGGAATACGGTAGATGGCACGCACTAGCACGTAATCTGGTTTCAGCTCGTCAAGTATGCAATTTCCACCATTTCGATATTTACTGTGTTATCAAACTTTTATAGAAACCGGGAAACTTGGTAGCGTTTATTTGCGATGTTGATATTTTGAAACGCATTTGCTGTAGGTGAAAATTTTATTCTGACTAAATATCTTCCGTTTGCATCATTGACTGTATAATGTGGTTAGTGTCTAATGAGGCGCTGGATGTAGTTTTAAAAATGTTGTTGCTCTCGATAAACGCGTCAACAGAAAAGAGTTAGAAATTTGCTGAATCCACTGTTTTGCACTGATGAGGCTCAGGCAACCGTTGCCTTACTTTGTGATTTTTCAGCACAAATTTTAAGCAACTATTAATCTGGCTAAATAATTTTTCAACAGAAGTTTAAGCCCTATGTAGTTATATTATATCAGCCACAATAGTTTCAGGGTAAGTATGATTTAAGCATTACTACACTCATCAAAAAAACAGTCGCGATTAAACGAGGTTTTCAATGCCTTTGACGAAACAAAATTTGAGTCTATAGCATGTTTCTGTTTCTTGTAGATTTACATGTGTGCAATTATACTCTTTACAGCAGATCTCTTTTTTTCATCACAGTAACTCGTTCACAAGTTGGATCCCTTTAATGTACATGCCGTCCAGTTTGTAACCTGAAGAAATAAAGTCAAGATGGGATATTCTTCACATTTCTACGATACTACAGTTCTTGCTGCAAGTTACGTAGCTGAAAACCCGGGTTCTCCCACTATTGTTTCTAATTAGGTACATAATCTGCTATGACCCGCTGGTCTGTATAATGTGATTTTACCCTTACCTACAGGGGGCTTGGTCATCAAGCTGGGGCCACAGAAAAATGCACCGAACTGGGCCCGGCAGTTTATAGAACCAGCTGTGAGCTTAAGAATCCTGAACAAAAACTGTGTTCGAGAATCGCACAGACAATTTTCTTTCCGCGGGTTTATCCTCGGCGCTCCATGCCATTTCGATTCCTTTCGTTTCAGGGTCAGGCATTAGTTTTGCGGAACCAGATCGGACGTAGTTTTTCAAAATTGACCACTTCGAATTGTACTTTTTCCACTTCGGTTTACCGGTTTCTGTGGAAAGTTGCTCACAGAATCCTTTCACTTTTTCATCGACGTTCTTTATCATTTCAAAAGTTTCCATAGACTCCATTTGACTAGCTGGTTGTGGTAATACGTCTGTGACCAGAAAGTATTTTTAGATATAATACTGTCCATAAAGCATGCTGGACCTTAACAAAAACAACCATTTCAATGAACTTCAAGAAGTTGAACCACAAAGATTTTCAGCTGCTAACATTTGGTAAGAAGGACGACGGTTCAAATAATCTGGGTGTACTTTTGACAACGCACCATATTAATTCGCATCTCGTAAACGTAAATCCATAGGCTCAGTTGACAATTTTTTCCTAAAGTCCGGCAAAAGGTATGCTTGGGCCATATATGACCGGGCATACCTCGCCAGCTAATAGAACAGGGGTGGCTAAACTACGGCCCGTCCATCAGTTTATTCCGACCCTCCAAATACCTTGAACATTTTTGAAGCACCATGTTTCGAACTGCGGGCAGCGTGCAACATCATTAGCTGCTGCCTGTCTCTTGTTGACTTGTCTACCGCAACAGAACTAAGCTGCAAGCAGCGCTAAAAAAGTGCAAACAAAATGTTGTCATTTTATTGTTATTATTGTACTACAATACATTTTAGCAACTCATTTTGCATAGATTACGCAAATCGTACTGTATCCAGCCCCCAGTGGCCAGGCAGTCGCGAATTTGAGCCTCGGGTCAAAAAGTTTGGCCACCCCTGCGATAGAGCTAGAAAACTGTTCAAACCCTCCAAAAATGCGGAAAGTCTTGTAGTTTCGATTAAACTACTCCAAAATTGGGAAGTTTTGGATTTGAGATTTTTGTGGGTGACGTCATAATTATGGTAGGTTTAGGGTTGTTTGGAGGACGACATCGGACCTTGGGCCCTAACCGCAAGTGGCGATTTTTTGTTTCTTCCGAAAAAAACTAAGCAAAAACCCGCATAGCCCTTGATTGGCGTTTTATCGTTTGTGGTTCGAACGTTATGGCCAAAAAACGAAAATTAATTGTTTAGTTTTTTTGCAAAAAGTAGAAGATCATTGTTTTTTAAAAAATGACAAAAATATTTTCACTGTCTTCATAACTCGATAGTACATCTCTTCAGGTATAAGGCTGTTTGGATATTGCTTGAAGTTAGGCCAATAATTTCCTCCACAGTCACGTGCCTCCATGAAATGATCCGTCTCCAACATAAAACATTTCCCCAGGGTTACAATATGCTGTATTTCTTTCATGAACAAGTAAAGAGAACCGTTAACAATCCCTATGATAGCGCCACTTTAATAAGACATAGAGTCTAATTTTTTCGTAGTTTTTCTGAAGCTTGACATAAAAATGTTGGAGACGCTCGTAACTTACAGAGCGAACTCAACTGTCCACAAATACAGCAAAATATCAGCAGATTTTTTAACTTGAAGAACCATTGGCAAACTTTGGTGTCACAGCAGTCTAAACCAGAGGTGGGCAAACTACGGTCAGCGGGCCGTATGCGTCCCGCGAGGGCATTTTGTGCAGCCCGCGGGGCAGCCACACGTACGTAGATAGTACATATTTTAGTTTATGTTGAAGTAATTTTATCGATTACATTAGAATTCTCTATGTGTACTACAGTGTCAGTGTGATATAAAGCAATGCATACAGTGTCAGTGTGAAATAAAGCAAATGCATAAAATAAGTTATGTTTTCAAACGTAAATTGTAACTGAAGTAGACAAACGTGATATATGCAGCCCCCGGTAGCGATATAGTTTTCAATGAGGCCCTCCGTAAAAAATGTTTCCCCATCCCTGGTGTAAACCCTTCGCATGATTAGAATTGAAAATTGATAATTTAGTTTAAAAACCTGGCATGCAGGACCTACGTTTTTTCTACATGCATTCATACGTTTTTCTTGGCACTGAATGGTTGTTGGCAGTACTCGTGAGCAGACAATATATTTAGTAATAAGCTATGTCAGCAGCGAGAAAATCTAGATAGGATGCAGTCGGTTGTACTTGGCTGCCTGATTTGTAGAGACAGCCCACTGCTTGCGACGCTGTTTCTTGATGAAGCAGCGTTGCTATCGCTAGGCCAGGCAGCAAAACGAAGATTTCGAGAAGCCGCTGTTAGTGTATATCAGCGCCGGATTTAGATGGTGATAGCCTGGGGCCCAGGTGTGATGGAAGACCCATATGCCGATACAAGATATTTAGGTAGGGATGATTGATGAAGTCACTAGTATTTCCACATATCATTAATATTTATGACATAATCTTGTGACGTCACATTTGCGTTAGCAAATGTAAAAAAACTTTATGATGCAACATGGTATTTGGCAATGATTAGCGACTTGTGAAATTGTTGCAAAACCAATTTCTAGAAACATCACATCTTCTTTTTTCGAAATTTTTTTCAAAAAGGTTTTGAAAGACTTTTTGGGGAATCCAACGTTTTTATCATCTCTAAACGGCAGTCCTCGTTCAGAAATAAATTTTACAACAGAAACCAGGCAGAGGCGATTTCCGATATTTTTCGATTTGATTGAGCTGACTGGCTAGTTCTGTATCAATTCTTCATAGTGATTAATTACATCTGCGACCAAATGTAATTGTGGCATCTATATGTTTCATTAATTGCTCGTGGCTCCTCAGGCGCTCAAGAGAGTGCTTCCAGTCGAAGATTCCTTTTCTAATAAGAAAATGCGCACATTTCGTCGTATCCGCGCACATCAGCCCACAAGTGAAACATTTAACACAAGTTTGTGAAGAAGAAAAACAAAGCCAGCTTCTATCAACTATTTCGGCATTGGTTTCTGGCGACAAATAAAATTTGTGGTACATTTCCATGAGAAGTTTCTGTCTTATCTGTGTTGTCAAGTGGAACATCATGTTCTAAAAATGACTTTTCATCACAATGTCAATAAGAACCTGTTTCATATTTCAACCAATATTCTCGCGTTTTTTCCGGTACGTTAGCTGGCCAGAAGGCCCAGAGACCGATATCGTTGCCTCCAGTGATAGCGTCAGCCATCTCATCTATCGTATTTTTCGATGATACGTACTGACATTCTTCTTCTACTGCACCGCTGGTTAAACTGGATCTATTTTCATCGTTATATAGATCTAAGTCTATGACATAAAAGCAACGAGAAATGATTGCAAATGTCTTAATGTCTTAAACAGAGTTCGCTCACAAAATTTCCAAAAAACGTGTCAGAACAATAGTTTCAGAAACGTTTCAGAAACGTTTCAGAACAGAACAATAGCTTGTGAATGAACATGAAGTATGAATGCGAAGCTGGGTAGATTTGAAGCATCCTTGGCCACCTAGGATGAAGTGATAGCCACCTGGTTACGCTGTGAGCAATAAGTTTTTGGTACTCAATATCCACAAAGCCACAATAGTCTTTTCACTCTGTTTTGCGAACTTTGTAAATGCAACCACACGTAATTCACTCAGCTTCAAAATCATTTATTCCTTTTCTGAAAAAGGGATGCTTCTGACGTCAGAATTACTGATTAGCTACAATTTCTAAAAAGTAGGTACTACACTAAGCTATGTGCAATACGCTGATAATAATCGTATCACCGTTCATCACTAAAGTGAGTATAGAACCTATAATGGGGAAGTCCGTGCTCTAATGTCAAAGTCATTGAGATATGGAAAAAAGATTTACCACTGTTATGTAATGATTAATGTGTAAGCATTCCCGCCTTTCCAGCCGAGAATTAACTCAACCAAAACATAGATTAATTCGACAACTTGCAGGCCCTCTCATAAACTAAGTTACGACACCAGCTCGTATCTTTTTGCAGTTGAGTGAGGACAGCTTACTGCGTGTAAATGCAATAGAGCAAAGGTTCCCAACCTGGGTTACATGTACCCCTAGGGGTACATTTGCCTATCTGAAGGGGTACATTTAAGGTTAGCAGTAGAACAGAAATATATAGTTACATATCTTTTATTTCCATAAATATATACATATCAGTAAACATTATTTTTAAAAGCCGTTATGTGCTTATTTGTTATTATATCTGTGATTAAAGGCATGATAAAATATTTTGCCATAAGAAAGTTTAGCGGTACATGTTGATCTGTCGAAATATTGAAGGGGTACATGCTGACCTTTTGAAATGCTGAAGGGGTACATTCTCATCTGATGGAATGCTAAAGGTGTACATGGTCAGAGAAAGATTGGGAACATCTGCAATATCATACCAGTGTCGTAACTGACGGGGGGCAGAGGGGCGAATTTCCCCTTTGGCAAGCTAAATGTAAAACCCGGTCTCCCACCAAACTTATATTTCGGTTTTGGCATTATTTTAGTTTTCAGTACGCTGTTGTTTTTATATTTTTCGGATTATTTTCCGGTGAGTTAGGGTTTCGGTTTTGCCATCTACATCCGGATTTACCACCATTTCTCAAGATTTTTCTGAGTGTTGACTAGTGGACCCCGTGCAGTGGCCAGTGGGCCCCTTTTATCTAAGTTTACCACCCTGGCTCAAACCTTTAGTTACGCCGCTGATTATAGCTATGTAAAATAAGAATTGTAATAAGGAGGATATTTTGACATTTTTGAATGTCCTCGGAGATTATTTCATTTCTCATGAAAAAAGTGGACATGTAGCCTACTCCAAAAAGAGGACGTAGGGTAGCCTTACTTAACAATGCTACTCATATGCGACCTGTTCAAATCTAAGTAAGGAAGACGCAAGATCTACCAGTAACGAGTAGAGACGCAAGCTAATGGTTCTACGTGGCTTGAACTTGCACTCACTAGATTCGGGCCCCTAACCGACTTTGAGAAAAACAGTAAGTGTAATAGTTGTTTCGTCACAATATCAAACAATTTTCAGGTGAAATACTGCCGTCTGGACTGGACAATCAGAAATTTAACAGCGTCTAAAAACAAATTTTCCTCGTTAATAAAAATGACTGAGCGGCACGCACATGTCGTAGCCTGCATATGGCTAAACACACAAACACGTTGGGGGCCCCTTTTGGTGGGGAGCCCTGGGCCCCTTGCTCCCCCCTAAATCCGGCGCTGGTGTATATCATATATATCATCACGAAATAGAGTCGCTGGGATGGAACATTCCGATATAGCAATCGAGAACTAAGCAAAGCTTGCAATTTTATACCAGTTAGCGTAGTTACAAAACGTTTGTGAAAATGAAGAATTGTGCTTTAAGAATTGTGCTTTCAGAATTGTGCTTTCAGTTTTCAGTTGGTGGGCTATTCTCCCAAACCCCCATAGCGGCAGACATGTGTGGCAGTTTTTAGTGACTTAATTGCTTTAAAGAGTAAAAATTAAGTTACACTGTGCAATTAGCATGTATTTTTAAATGCTTTGAACGCATGGTACAAGAGCTAAGTGATTTTGAAAGGTTTGGCCAGTCTGAGTTGCAAGCAAGGCGAGTTCATTTGCAGCCTTTATGCAAGGTCACTGAACTTGCAAGAAACAAAAATGAAAGTAGTTACGTTTTTACCATCAAAAGAAGTCTCACTGGATAAACATTGTCATTACCTTTCGCGGTAGATAGACTTTCCCAAGCATTTTGCTCAATTGCACTTATTTCCTGGGCGTGCACAGTGGACCTTTCGGTTAAGCGCAACGCATGATTACGAGTGAAAACTGATGTTCGTGCTCGTTGCTGCATTCTTTGGAGTTGCAACAGGGCTTTAGCAGTCACAGAGAGCTTGCACGACGTTCTTCGGATTGGAAGCGTGGCACCGCATGTGGCTGGTCTCTGAGTCTCTGAAGTCTCTGATGTGAACGATTGCTTGCTGGTTTGCTCTTGGGCTGTGTCAGGTCGTACTCTGCAAGACTAATAAGAAATATGGAACTTCGCAAAAGTTCAGCGTCAATGCTAAGCAGAATCAATTTGGTAGAATAACAATTAGTCGTCACTAAAATTTGACTGCAAAACAATGCAGATGCTCGACAGGTTTTAACCAGTAATAGAATAACAGTTGTGGATTTGACCTGCAGATAAAGTTATATATCGTCTGATTGTCACGTCTTCTAGGGGTTATTTCTTCGTATTATTACGTCTCTGAACTTTTTTTCAACAGATTGCCACCGAGTCTTAAATATGTTTTTTTATGCCAGCATCAGAAAAATTATTGACAAATCGCACATTTGAACAACCAGTGGTACATGTCGCAAAATCAAACGTTGCCCAGTAATAACATTATTTCAAAGCTACTTATGCTAAAAAAGCACAGCTTTGGGAAATCAAAACATACACAGTTTGCGACTGAATCAGATGAACAATATTATTTGCAACATTTTTTCCATTCGCGTTTAAATGAATTTTCAGGACTTTACGCAGTACAGCACAAGAAAGTGCAACCCTGCCTAGCGCTATGATAATATCTCATGAAATATATTGAAATATGCGATTTCAATCAGAGGTTGTTAATGATATGCAGAGCCACTCATTTTGGAAAGAACCGAGCTCCGGTAGTAGTAAAGCAAGGCGGCCAAGCCCACTGTTATACGGATGTTTGAAGAGCAGCCAGATCAGCAAGATCAGCCAGTGGAGCTGGAGTTTCCCCTGGGGTATGCGTTGTCGTGGGGTTATCCCCCATCCTCACCTCCCGGCCTATATTTTTTTATATTTTTGAAATTTTTCATAGTTTCCATATTTTTGAAATTTTTCATTTTTTTGCGTTATGGTAATATTTTTTTTCATATTTTTTTTGCGTTGTGGTAATATTTTCATTACTAGTTTCATATTTTAAAGATAGCTTTCAACCTCTCTTTGGTCACCACACCGCTCCAACTGTGGTGAAAAGGAATGTCACGTTTTAATCCGATAAGCAAATACACCACCTGTGCCCCAACTTGTAAGAGACTGTGTTGCAAAACGGCATGACCAAACGTGTCAGTTTTTAATCTTATAAACAACAATGCACGTAACAGTCGCCGACTGACTTCCATCGGTCACGTCACCTGGCAGATGATGGTGCAACACTTTATGTTTACGTCACAATATATGCAATGATCCATTGTTAGAGCAGGTCCGAGCGTGCCCCCACGATTAAATCCTGCGTTGTTGATTGCGGTTTCACCATCGGAATCTCATCACAGATATTATGCAACATTTTGAAACTAGGCCAATATGAAGAGTTAAATTCCACAGTTGACAGCCTTGAGCATTCAGTTCTGTTTTTCTCATCGCCAGTAACGTTGAACGCCGTTGAAAATGAATGGAGGGTTTTTTTGTCACCTCTGTGCAGAGTTTTTTGGCAATGAAAGCGATCTTTAAAAGCACTTGACTTCTGTGCATGGTCGAGTGTCGCAGAAAGTACAATGCCCGAAATGCGACCGTGCGTTCTGGAGGAAAGATAATTTGAAAGCACATGTCGAAAGCGTGCACCGTGAGGGAGCTTCAATGTTTATTTGTCACCCTTGTCACAAGTCGTTTTCGAATGCCAGCAGCCTTAAACGTCTCTTAGCTTCAGCCTCACATTCAGGAGCTGACAAACTGCCAGAAGCAAAACGCCAGAGACCTTCAACGTCAACTTCTACTTCAGCTAACGTCAAGTGAGTTTTTGCAGGTTCGACTCTTTCAAGTTGTGCTCGAAAATTCCGAATCTGTTGTAGTAGTCTTACCCGTTTAAGACGCAACGTAAGACTGTATTTATTTCTTCTCATTGCAGTAATTCCACTGTAGCTTCAGCTTCGACAACTCGATCTGAAAGTAACGAGCAGAGCACCAACAGTAACAGGTAGCTTTTGCCGAGTCAATCATATCTACNNGATTGTTTTATCATTGGTGTAACGATCAGTTTGCTAGGATATGGTTGTTATCAATTCGAACTAGTCNGTGCAACAAAAGCTTTATCTTAATTTATTGCAATTTCAGACAAACCACCGAATCACAACCNAGGTGTGAAGAAACATCTTTGTGCTGTCGAGAATGCGACATAACGTTTTCCAAGGCTTGTACTTTAAAACGTCACTTGCAATCCTGCGCTGTGCATTTAAAAAAAGACGCACCACCGGTGAAATGTCCTAATTGTTTCAAACCGTTTCCGTGCAATTGTGCCATGAGGGAGNACCTGATTCGATGTACCCGGAAACTGCGAAAGCAACAGGATGAGATTCCGGCGAAGCGCAGAAAAATTACCCCAAGCAGCAGCTGCGCGAAAACAAGGTATGNGTTTCATATCTAACATCTAAACATAGAAGGAGAAATTAATTTTTTNCACACAAATAGTTTTNACAGTGAAACCACGAGTCACTNGAGCTCTGCTCGAGCACAGCAAGGTCAAGAACTTTCAGGATATGCTTCCGACACCCCAACTTGCAGCAGGTATGTTCGCATCAAAACGTTTTCCATTTTCTAGCGCTACCAAGCGGTCTTTTGTCTCAACTATAGCATGATCATGCACGGGTTCGATTTTTCTTTTACAGTGCAACAGACAACGCTCCATCCGATGACCCTCTGAGGTGAGTACAATTTCGCCGGAGTTTTTCGCTAGCACTAGTTTTTCGAAAGTTCAACCTTTACTGTTTTCACAGCCGCTGCATCTGGAAGAATCCAGACCAGATTCGCACAAAACTGCGTACCGGAAACTGCGTTCAGAATACGTACAAATATTTCTTGGAGGGGCGGCGCTACGCTGACATCGTCGAACAAGTATATTCGGATATCATGACCCACGAAAGGACTCGGTTCAAGATCAATTATTCGTATGGAATCATTTTGAGAAATGTCGAGACTGATCAACTTCGCTATTTTTACGGGAGCTTGGGTAACGCACGCATGCTGGGTTTCGCTGTGCTCATCTCTAACCAAGACGATCTGCGTAGTTTCTTAGAAAACATTTGTGATTTCCGACATGCGGGAGAAAATCGAGCGACCCGACACCAAATGGGTTCTGGTGACAATTATCAACATAATATTTTTTGTCAGCTTATTACCTGACATCCCTATTGGAGGTGATGTGAAATTACCTTCCTTTATTGTTAACAACCAAGGGCTTCACACCTTGGTTATATCCTTCCAAGGTCGCTAGTATGTCGGCAAGTTGTGCTTATTTCGTTGCTTGGCTGTGTTCGACGGTGAACCACTTCAATGTTGCGAACGCGCAGCCAATGATAAATTTTACCAGCACTGTCATGAACGGGCATTAAACCCAAACAAATTTCCTGGTGTTACTTTGCGTGAATTGGTCGATGTTGAAGACATTTTCGAAATTAACGTTGTGGTGTATGCGCTGGAGCTAGACGATCAATCTCCTAAAGCAACCGTGGTGCAGCTGAGTCGCAAAAAGTACGAAAGAATGATGTATGTGAATTTTCATGAATCACACTTTAGTTTTACTTTTGATATTGCTAAATACTGTCAACGGTACGAGTGCTCCCGTTGTAGCGAGTTTTGAACCTCACACAATTTTCACCGCCATGTGCGTACTTGCGATGCTCAAGTGAAACACACCTATGTCGGAGGTGTTTACAACAACAAAAAAACTGTGTTCGACCAATTGGAGCAGCTTGGAATTAACGTACCGCATGAAGATCGTTTCTACCCGTATCGTAGCACGTTTGACCATGAAAGTTATTTTGACAAGAGCGATTTGCCT